>Ga0209130_1000176_pt1 | contig 91007 bp, 87 predicted proteins | sample AraplaMF_Cvi_mLB_FD_184264 | JGI IMG/M metagenome (GOLD analysis project Ga0209130, IMG submission 184264) | Arabidopsis root microbial communities from the University of North Carolina, USA - plate scrape MF_Cvi_mLB (SPAdes) (version 2) | ecosystem: Host-associated > Plants > Roots > Endosphere... | reverse complement strand
TATTCATAAAAAGCACGTCACCCTTTCTCATTAACATAAGAGAATAGTAACGTGCTTTTAACTTCAAGAATAGTCTAAATCCTTAAGTTGATGGATGTGGGGTAGTACCACATTGCTTGTTATTTGACTATTACTTTTCCATCCATTCCTTTCAAGTAGTGGAACCGACATATTAGTTCATATGTACCGGGAGTTTCAGGTTTTACGGTAATTGTAATTTCTTTTCCTGACGGGACTTCTACGTCAATTCCGAGCTTTTTCACCGTAAAGGTGTGATCCCTATTTCCTTTGTTTTTCAGTAGCAACGTTGTCGTTTTTCCAACTGGAACAGTGATAACATTCGGATTAAAGTAATCATCATTCAATTCAACCTCAATAGGCTGTCTCACAGCGTCGGATTCGGCAAATACACGGAGCGAACCTAAAGTAGTCATCACTACAATCATCGCAAGTGAAATGATTAATCCAGTTAATAGTTTTTTCACAGACATTTGCAATCCCTCCTTTCCTAAGCACTAGTGTTTTCAAATTTATAAAATATTATCACGATAAATAGGGTTTAGGCGTGGCTCACATAGTAATTCTTTCGGCAACTTCTAATAACCAAGTGATAACTGGAATAGGATTTGTGTAAATAAAAAAAGCCTCCACTACTGTGAAAGCTTTTCCAAATGATGTGCAATATCAATATACATATCGGAATAAACCGAATGGATTTCATTACTAGGCGCAGCGTTAGAAGAGAAGTGGACGATTACCATATTTGCTTTCGGATCGATGTAAAGCGTTTGTCCGTAACTACCTAACACTTCGAAAGCACCTTGTTCATTATGCGGAATCCACCATTGATTATGATAAGAAATGGAAGCACCACGACTAATTGCGAGCTCACCTTCTTGTACATTTTTCAAACTTTCTGTAATAGCAGAAGGGACGATTTGTTTTCCGTTATATTGACCATTATTTAATAGTAATTGTCCGAACCTCGCCATATCTCTAGCAGTTGCATTTAAGCCAGCGCTTGCTTGTTCTACTTTTGTTTCATCTGTAACGTAATACGCGTTTTCTTCCATACCAATTTGAGACCAAATTTGTTCGCTTACATTTTCAGCTAACGATTTCCCTGTAATAGTTCGGATAATCCAAGCGAGTGTTTCTGTTGATCCGTTATTGTAAGAAAAAGCGGAGCCGGGTGGTGCAGTTTCTTCTGCTTCTAGTAACATATCATAAATTTTCATAGGACCCTCGTAGTTTTTACCTCGGGGTAAAATATTACTAGCTAAATATAGTTGTGCATCTTGATTTTCTAGTCCTAGCTGCATATATCCGTGAGTAGGGTATTCAGCGGAAATTTGCATGTCCAGTAATTGCTGAAGTGTAGCTGTTCCGAATGGTGTATTTTTTAATTCTTTTATGTAAGTTTCAGCTGTTTTCTCTACATCAATTCGATTTTCTTCAGCGAGAGATTGTATAATGGCACCGGTAAACACCTTGGCTAACGATGCCATTCCATGAGGTTCACTCTCGTTATATTCATTGAAATATCGTTCATAAACAAGTTGACCATTCTGTACAACGACAAAAGCATCTGTTTTGTTTTCGTCTAAAAGTTTTTTTAGGGGAGTCGTATTTCCAAATCCACGCTCCACAGCAAAATCGTCTAAGCTTTGTAACGCGGTAGGGAAGGGAGCAACTTGGTCAGGGTTGTTTTTTACTTCATTTATTAAAGTGAATTCTTTCATATGTGTATACGACCAGCGTAAGTAAGGATCGTCTAACCAATTTTCCTTCGTCACGTTATTTTTCGAGGGGGTCGTTTTATTATGTTTGAAGTATGTAAAACCAAGCCCTGTAATTCCAAATATCACTGTTAGCATAAGTAAGAGTAGGGGAGATTTTTTTAATTTCATATAGGTACCTCCTTTAGTTTCTATTATAAGTATACGCTCGTCGTAAAAGAAATACAAAATAAGGAAAGTAAACGGGTAAGTTTACTTTCCTTATGAACGTTAAGCAGATATTTGTCCGTCTGTACTTTGCTTTTTGAATTTTTGTTTTCGTCCGTGTAATCCATAATAAAGAAGTAAAGTGAACGCAACGATAATAGCTGCGATAAAATACATATTATGATAACTTGATTTGGCAGCGACTATACCTAAAATGAAAGAACCAAAGCCAATGCCGCTATCAAAGAACGAGTAGTAAGTAGCTGTCGCAGAACCACGTCGATGGTTTGGAGCGGCAGAAATCGCGATCGTTTGGAAACTTGGAATTAATGTTCCGTATCCTAAACCGATTAGCATACCTGCGCCAAGGAACCAAAATGAAGTTTGCGCTTGGCTTAAAATGAACATTCCAATTGTGAAAATAATGATAGCTGGATAAATAAGCACATTTTCACCGAAACGATCAAAGATTTTTCCTGTGAATGGACGAGAAATTACAACAACAAGTGCGTATAAAATAAAGAAATAACTAGCAACTTCGCTTAAACCGAGTTCTTTTGCATAAATAGGAATAAAGGATAAAATACCACTATAAGAAAAGGCTAAAACAAATCCTGTTAGAGCAATCGGAATAGAAGATGGTTCAATTAAGTCTTTCCATTTCATTTTTTCTCGTGTTTGTTTACTTACTGGTTTTTCATGAGGAATATTCACTATTAATCCTAATAAAAATGCGAGTAATGAAAATACCGAACAAACGATAAATAATGCAGTAAATGAAAAATGAGAAATAATTGTTAAACCTAAAAAAGGACCAATTACCATCGGTAGACTCATAAATACACCGTAATAAGCAAGTGCTTCACCGCGTCTATGAGCTGGTGCGACATCAGTTACAATTGTTCCAGTTGCTGTTGTTGCCATTCCGAATCCAATACCATGTAAGAAGCGAAGGGCAAGTAATAAAAATAAACTTTGCGTACCGAAATACATAACAGTAGCGGCTAAAAATAGTGAAAGTGAAATGAATAATATTTTTTTTCTTCCTAAATCATCGAGCCATTTTCCTGTGAATGGTCTACATAAAACAGATGAAATAAGAAAAACAGTTGCAACTAAACCAATTTCCTCAGGTTTTCCTTTTAGGCCGTCTATAACGTAGACGGGCAGAGTAGTCATAAGCATGTAAAATGTTAAAAAGAGAAATAGACTACTAAAACAAGTTCCGAGGAAATCCTTCGTCCAAAGTTTTTCACTTTGCATCGTCATCCCTCCAATTTAATCTAAATTTTTAATAATTTGTTGTAACACTTGAAAAGCTTGATGTAAGTCTTCTTCTTTAATACCTTCTAGCGTTTTTTCTTCAAAAGAATCAACTTCTTCTTGCCATACTGGTATCATTTCTAGTGCTGTTTCCGATAATGAAATGAGCTTCTCACGGCGATCTTTTCCTTCTGTACGAATAATCCAGCCCATCGTTTCCATACGAGTTAATGTGCGAGTCATCGTTGGTGATTCAACATTTAAATACTGGCATAATTCTGTTTGGGTACAAGATCCACTTTGATTGATGCGGAAAATAACAGCCCACTGCGCACTAAATAATCCTGTTGGAGATACACGTTCATTAAATTTCTTCGTAAACTTACGAGAAGTTTGACTGACAATGTGGAAAAAATGTTGTTTTTCGTCCATGTATTTGGATCCTTTCAAATTAGTTACCTAGCTAACTATATACTTTTTTATTATAATTGTCTAGTAATAGACATGTTGTATTATGTAAAAATTTCGTATAGTTTTTTTGTTGAGAACATACATTCTGCGTGGTATTCTTTAAGTAAGTAAAGAATTTTCTTTCTATTAAAAAGAATGGGGGAAATTGTGATGATTAAGCCTGCAACAATGGAGTTTGTTTCACTATCGAATGGAGAAACGATTGCGTATCAAGAAGTTGGAAGGCAAAATGAAGAAATGCTCGTACTCATTCATGGGAATATGACATCGTCACAACACTTTGATTTAGTTATTGAGAAACTACAAAAGCAATATCATATTTACGCAATTGATTTAAGAGGATTTGGACAATCGACGTATAATAAGCCGATGGATTCATTACAAGACTTCGCAGAAGATGTAAAACTATTTATCGATCAATTAAAGCTAGAGAAGTTTTCGTTAATGGGATGGTCAATGGGCGGTGGTGTTGCGATGGAGTTTACAGCGAGCTACCCAACTTTTGTAGAAAAACTAATATTAGTAGAATCGGTAGGGATGAAAGGGTACCCGATATTTAAAAAAGATATTAACGGGCAACCAATTGGATCGAGTTTATTAAAAACGAAAGAAGAAATTGCGCTAGACCCAGTGCAAATTGCACCAGTACTAGATGCAATAAAAAATATGAATAAAGTATACTACCGTACAGTGTGGGATCTATTAATATATACACATAATCAACCTGAACCGGATCGTTATGAAAAGTATTTAGATGATATGTTAACACAGCGCAATTTCGTTGATGTGAATTATTCATTAGTTACATTTAATATTTCAGATGAACATAATGGTGTTGTGCGAGGAAATGGACACATTCACCGTATCCAAGCTCCAACACTCGTCATACAAGGTGACCGCGATTATGTCGTACCACAAGTAGTTGGTGAGGAATTAGCGAAACATTTGCCAAATGCGGAGTTGAAGGTGTTAGAAGATTGCGGGCATTCACCGTTTATTGATTGTTTAGATGTATTTATACAGCATGTAGAGGATTGGTTAGACAATAAATAATTCCCGAAATATTAAACCTTGCATATACTATAGCATTTGTATGTATAAGGGGAGAGAGTCAATGCATAATCCATTTTTAATATATCATTCTCCATATAATCATCAATATATAAAAATTAATATTGATCCGATGTATATGCAAGTTTCACCAGTTGTAGTTCCTTTGCAAGTGCAGCAGCAACCAATAGTTCATTCACATCAATACTTATATGGTCCTTCATTTTATGAAAATCCATATTTTAAACATTTTCATTACCATGTGAAAGCGCAAGTTTGGGAAGGATAAGAAGCTAAAAAGTATATTTTTTAGCTTCTTTTTTATTGTGAATATTCGTACACGCATGTAAAGAAACCGTTTATAATGAAAAGTGGAAAGTGTGAGAAGGAGGGGGAAAAGGATGTCAATGCGTTTTACTTTTTGGATTATGGCTGGAGTTGCTGCAATTTCCGGTTTATCACAAGGAATGTTACTACCTACAATCGCCATGATTTTTGAACAAGAAGGAGTTAGTTCAACTATTAACGGTATTCATGCGACGGCATTATACATCGGGATATTATTTATTTCACCATTTCTTGAAAAACCGATGCAAAGATTTGGAATGAAACCAATTATTGTAATTGGTGTTTTTCTCGTTATTATTTCATTACTCTTTTTTACACAAACATTTTCATTTTGGGTATGGTTTATTCTTAGATTTTTAGTTGGCGTTGGAGATCATATGCTTCATGTCGGAACACAAACGTGGATTACAACAACGACAGACCCTAGTAAAATAGGTAGGCAAGTATCGATATACGGCGTATTCTGCGGAATTGGTTTTGCAATTGGCCCTTATCTGGCAAGTACAGTTCAGTATGGTCTAGCAACGCCGTTTATCATATCTACTATACTTTGCTTAATAGGCTGGATTTTACTTTTACCAACGAAAAATGCATTCCCAGCACAAGATGAAACGAAAACTGAAAGTGAATCATCCTTTTCTCGTTATAAACAAGTCGTGGGATTAGCTTGGATTGCACTTATTGGTCCACTTGCATATGGTGTGCTTGAAGCAATGCTAAATAGTAATTTACCAGTATACGCCCTTCGCAAAGGGTGGTCTGTATCAGATGTTTCTTTCTTAATACCAGCATTCGCGATTGGGGGTATTATTACACAAATTCCGCTCGGTATATTGAGTGATAAATACGGAAGAGACCGTATTTTAACATGGACATTCAGCATAAGTACTGGCATTTTCCTACTTGCAGCAGTATTTAATCAATATTACTGGATCGTCTTTGCCTGTATGCTTTTAGCCGGTATGGTCATTGGATCGTGCTTCTCATTAGGACTTGGATTCATGACAGATTTATTACCGAGACACTTACTACCAGCAGGTAATATATTATCAGGAATCGCCTTTAGTATAGGGAGTATTATGGGCCCTGTATTAGGAGGCGTATTTATAGAGAAAATACAGTATACAAGCTTTTTTATTGCGGTTATGATTATAATGGGTATTCTCGCAATGTTATATATTATTTACATGAAGAATCAATTCGCATCAAGAAAAATAGAAAGTAGGTTAGGGCATGACAAAACAACCTAATAAAAAGAAATTTGAAGTTCTCGAAAACGAAACAATTACAGACTGTTTAGCACGTATGGAACAAGAAGGATATGCACCATCTCGTCGCATGGAAGAGCCAATCTTTCATGAAGTGAAGAAAGGCGGGAAAACAGAAGTTGAACCGTGCGGTAGAAAAATTGTTTTTGAGGGGAAATTGAAGTAATTTAATAACAGATTTTCTTTACGGTATAGAGCCATCCAGTTCATTTGAGTTGGATGGCTTGTTTTTTTTATCCCACATTAACGGGCAGCCCGATTGGTGAGGGCTGATTAAAGTTTCACTTTATTGATCAATGAAGAAATAGGGAGATTAGGAATTGAATAGAATGAACGGATATTTTTTAGGAAGAACGAACAGAAATTAGTTGTACGGACATGGATTCTAGAGCTACTATAATAAATTAAAAATAAAACTTTGCAACAGAGCCTTTATTTATTGTTTTTGCTAAAACTTATGTACAATTCACAGTACGAAACAACAAATATAAAATGCTACTTCCTTTTTTATTTCTCCTAATCGGCTTCTTTATATTGGGCGGAGAAAAGATTGCTACTTTATTCGTATATTGATAAAATAAGTTCTTGGGTCTTACTTGTTGTTATCAGAATAATGATTGTCGCTCAACTTAAAGAAATTAGTTACACAGATTTCGTACTATCTAAAGAGGGGACGGCAGCGATTCCCTCTTTTTGGAGCCACTCACAAACGTAAAGCAAGAGAGGAGGCTATATGAGCTATTCTCCTCTCTTGTTTAGATTAACCAGCTACTACAATTGGAACTGGTATATCAAATTTAACATCCTGTTGGATAATGTTTTTCTAGCAATCTATTAATTCTGATGGAAACGATAGGTTGTTAGAAAGTGTAAAACCAAAATACGCTGTTTAAAAAGTTATTTGTTAGAATTGGTTATAAGTAATAAAACAGAAAAGAGGATTACATGTTACATAATTTACAGAGAAATAAAAAGTTTTTTTTATTATGTCTTATTTTTTTAGTGATTTTAACCGCTTGTGATAAAACAGATGTTAAGACATCTAAAGCATCATTACCACCGGCTCAATCAAATACAGATAAATCATTAAAAACACCGAATTGGGTAGATAAAAGTCCTATTCAAAAGTCTCCTAATTTTATTGAAGATAAAAAAGTAAAATCGGTAGTGAATTTATTAGCAACGGGTGATAATTTATATCATGACGCAGTAATTAAAGATGGCAAACAAAAAGACGGTTCATATGATTATAACTATATTTATGAAAATATCAAAAAAGCTGTTAAATCAAGTGATCTTGCTATAGTGAACCAGGAGACTCCAATTGCAGGAAATAATCTAAAAGTACAGGGATATCCTACTTTCAATACACCTGAAGAAGTAGGTCAATCTTTAGTGGACACTGGATTCAATATAGTGACTCAAGCGACAAATCACGCTATGGATATGGGGATCAAAGGTGTTTTGAATACAAGAGAATACTGGAATAAATATCCGGATGTTATCCCAGTAGGTATTAATGAGAGTCAAAACGAGCGTAATGAAATAAAAACGATTACCAAAAATGGTATTCGCTTTGCGTTACTTAATTATACATATGGTACGAATGGAATTAAAATTCCAGCTGATAAGTCTTGGGCATTAAATTTAATTGATAAAAAAGCGATACAAAATGATGTGGAAAAGGCAAAGAGTAGCTCTGATATTGTGATTGTTATGGTGCATTGGGGAGTAGAATATACCTCTACACCTTCAAAGCAACAAAAAGAAGTTGCTCAATATTTAACAGATTTAGGTGTAGATGTAGTAATTGGAAATCATCCACACGTAATTCAACCAATTGAGTGGAAACAAAATAAAGATGGACATCAAACACTAATCTATTATTCTCTTGGAAATCTTATTTCTGCTCAAGAAAAATTAGAAACATTGGTTGGCGGACTATCTTATATACAATTTGTGAAGTATGAAGATGAAACTTTTGGTATACGACAAGCGGCATTCGTACCGACAGTAACTGACTATGCTGATGGTAAGACACATTTTAAAATTCAATTTTTAAAAGATTATTCGGATGAAGATTCTAAAAATCATGGGATTAAAAAATTTGTTGGCCCCGTTTCTTTAGAGAATCTCAAGGATATTCCTAGAGATGTGTTGGGAAATTGGTATAAAGACTAATAAACAAAAAGGGAATGAGATACAATTAAAAAATTTATAATTTTAGCATTGGTATTGACATTGGGATGGAGCCTTGCTGCTTGTAGTGGAAAACAAACATCTCAGGAAACTACTAATAATAACGATAAAAATAAAAATGAGATAAATGCGAATAAAAAAGATGTTTTACCTATCTCTGATCTTAATGATTGGAGAATTATTCTTGTAAATAGAGAACATATGTTACCAAAGGAACTAGGGATTGAATTAACAAGTATCACCCAAAATGCTAAGCCCAATATGAAAATAGATAGCAGAATTGCAACTTCCTATCAGGATATGGTAACAGCTGCAAAAAAAGATGGAATCAATCTTTATTTAAGATCAGGTTATCGAGCTATAAAATTACAACAAACTTATTATGATGCGTCAGTTAAAAGTTATAAATCTCAAGGTTTGTCGGATAAAGAGGCTAGTGCTAAGGCATTGGAATATCTTCAGTATCCTGGTGCAAGTGAACATCATACTGGATTAGCGTTAGACATTATTTCAGTTGAATGGCAGAATACTGTAGAAGATTTAAATGCCAAATTTGAAACTACCGATGCATTCAAATGGTTAGATAAGAATGCTGCAGAGTATGGGTTTATTCTCCGCTATCCAAAAGATAAAGAGAATATTACTGGCATTAAGTATGAGCCATGGCACTATCGTTATGTAGGAAAAGAAGTTGCTATTTATCTAAAAGAAAAGGGATTAACTTTAGAAGAGTATTGCGAAAAAATTAAGTCCGACAAATAAAAATACACTTTGATTCTATTAAAAAGCCAGTGGATCTGGAGGATGTGTTAATCTTTCTCCTAGTATTGCGAAAACTGTGTATGATAATGTAAGCACGTATGAACCGATATATGTATCAAGAACTTAAATCTATAAAAGAAGCAGTGAAAAAGGATCTGATATTCGTATCAGATCCTTTTTCATTCGTAACATAGAATACTTGCTTACTTACTGTATCTGCTTAACTAGGCTTTAGAGACTGCCTGTTTTACAGGTGCTACAATATTAACCTTGCTATCTTTTTTGTGTTGGATGCTGGATTTTCTTAGCTTGATAGAAATGTAGAGGTAGACCAAATACTGCGATTGGTAGTGTTTTTTTATTTATTAGAACATTAAGAAATTTGTTAAGGTGAAATAGTTGGTGTAGGGAAAAAATTTTAGGAGCTGAGTAGGGTGAAGAGATATTTTGTTAATAATAGATTGGTTGAATGAAATAGTAGATATTCTTGAGATTGACCAATTTTACTTTTGATCGCGTTCTTTGGGGCGTTTTTATAGCTTTGTATTATGTAAAATGGATAGGAACAAAATAAACCCCCTCAAGAATAAGGGTGTTCTTGAAGGGTTTTTTTATGCTGTATATATTTTATATTGCTTGTAACGTATTAATGATGTTCAATTTTAGAAATTTCAGCGCGTTGAATATAACCATCAGAGAAGCTGAAATAAAGAGAATAGCTTCCTCGATTATATATAAAGCCTTCACTAGTCATATCCTCTCCGATTCCATCTGGTTCACCAAACCACTCTTTTAATTCGTTGATAGAGATATCCATTTTCACCCATATATATCTAGCGTCCGAAGGGTACATATCAATATTATAATCTCCGTATACCGCTGTATTAGGTGCATCACATTCTGTACATGGTGCTTGCTTCCAAACATCAGGCGCTCCAAATTCTTTTTTTACCTCAGATATATCTTTACCTAGTGCATCTAATTTAAATGGACCAAACGTCCCATTCTGTAAAGCTGTTGTTAACATTTGTTTCAGTTCTTCTTTTGAATTGATGTTGAAATTATAAGATCTGTTCTTTGCTATTGCATTATAGAAAAATTGGGCATACTGTTCACGCTTCACAAGCATGTTGCCATTAAAATTAGCTGCCTCGTCACCTTGTGCTATACGGTTACTACGCAGTGCATTGGCAGATTCGTAGGCCCAATGATCTTTTGGTACATCTTTAAAGTTCTCTTGTCCTTTTGAATTTAATTGAAATGCTTTTTGTAACACTACTGCCATCTCATACCGAGTTAATACATCATCTGGACGAAATGTACCTGTTCCATCACCTTTCATAATTCCAGCTTGCGCAATGGCTTTAATATCCTTTTCAAACATATGATTTGTAATGTCACTAAACATATTCGCCTGTTTATCGTCTGCTATTAAACCTAAATGTCGATTGACTAAAGAAGCTACCTGTCCTCTAGTAACATTGTCCCCAAAACCAAATTTCCCATTTCCATATCCCTTATAAATCCCTGCTGACGCTAAGTAATCGATAGCAACTTTTGACCAGTGGTCCTTTGGTACATCTGTAAATACAGTGTCATTATTGCTAACTACCTTATAGCTATTTTCATTAAAGTTTGTTTTCGTAGTTGTTTCTGCATTTACTGTGCCTACCATCGTTGTAGTTGCTAGTGCTGCAGCTATTACTAATCCGAAAAAATTTTTAACTTTACTTGTTTCAAAGCCCATTTTGGAACCCCCCTGTAATATTAAATATTTACATCGTGATTATAACATATAAACGATAAGTATTTACCATAAATTTCTATGGAATAAATATCTATTTTACTAATCTGCATGAAACTTAATCATAATATCTATAAATATTCATCTCTATTTAAAAATGGTATATAGAGTGAAATGTAAAGTAACTCAAAAATATACAATAAAAGTTGATGTTGAAGTTATTTTTGCTTAATTTACTTTTATAAATCCATTCAACAAAATCATCTAAATACCTTTTCGCTATTTGTGGACAGTAAAATGCTTCTTTTTTCAATCTACGATAGAAGACAGAACGTATATTTGGTATAATCAAAACATACTATATGAAACGATGTACATGAGTTTGAGATTTATGTAATAAGGTAAGTAATACATAACAATAACTACTCTTTATAGGATTCAGTTCATGTTATACAAATCAATCGTTAGAAAGGAAAAGAAGTAATGAATCAAATTTCATTTGAAGATTTATTTGAAGAAGAAAACGAAAAAGAAAAAGAAAAGGTGGAGGTAGCTGAAATACCAGTACCTTTATCGCCATTGCAACAAGATATATTAGGATTATTTAATTCTGAAGAAATAAGTGCACTGGAGCTGTGCGAACAATTAATACGAGCTGGTAAAATACCCGATGAAAGATTCACTACGAATAAGCCGAAAGCATATGGACAAGTATGCTTACTATTAGAAGGTTTTGTTAAAGAAGGAAAGCTTATTTTTGTCAAAAGTGATGAGAAAAGAGATAGGGTTTATAAATTGAATGAAGAAGTTTTTAACGGATAAGGTGTATAGGGGGGGGATGAATAATTTCCTAGGGGAGTTCATTCGTTTTTCTCATCAAAAAGGTGTCAATCTTGCTTAGATTGACACCTTTTTTGATCATCTAACATATTTACGTTTGAAACCAAGTCTTCCTCTATCAAGTTCTTTCTGAATACTCTCTGTAGCATTTAGCAAACTGCTCTTTTTATTTTCACGTTTTATTTCAACTATACCAACTTCTTTTGCAATTTCGACTGCTTTTTCGTGTAGTGGCACATATGAAATTGCTACAGTGTTTAGGAAATTATTCATAGCGGATTTTGTTCGTTCTGGCGAATCATGAATCGTATTTTTCACCATTTCAAGCATAGTGGAAATTTTGCTTTCGGAAAATTCATTGTCTTTACGATTGCCTAAAAGCCAGCAGTAGCAACGCCAGCCTGCAGACATTTTAAGCTCGTCCCCACTTGCAATCCATGTATCAGCAACGTCTTGTGCAATATTTGACTCCGATAAAGTTACTGCTACAACATAATCAGATAGCATATAAAAATACGCCCCATCCATCCAACGATTAAAATCCGATTCACTCATAGCTTTTGGATCGGCAATAATACCTGCAAAGTACATAGCATCGTAGTTAGCTGTGGAATAAAGTTTCTCAGCTAACTCTTGATTTAATTTTATTTTCTTAGCGATTGGTTTCATAGCGCCCGTAGCTACGCCGAAAATTGGCTCATGTGCACCGTTAGATATGTATATTTTTTTCGTTCATTCCTTACCGAGGGCTTCAAGCTCTTGTATAACTGTTTTAAAATCCAAAGCTGTGCACTTTCTTCCTTAATATAAAGACCATTTTAATTGCGAGTTAGCCTATATCTTTTATCATGTCTTCCATACTTTCCAATTTTAAATCTTATGTGAGTGGGATGTCTACTTTCTGTAATTTCTTGATAATTCAGTTAGTTATTTATTGTTGTGAAGATACAACATTAAGATAAAAGGGGGAAGAAACAATACGGATGTATGGCTCTCCACATAGTGAGGGGATGTAAATAATGCTTTCTCTTTGACGCTTTTGCTGTAGTATCATGTTATCCTTTAATAAGGTAATAAATGGAGTTTTGCATTAAATATGTGAGGTTGATTCTAAATGATAAAGAAATTTACTAGAGTAGTACTAACTATGGTGATGCCAATTAGTCTTATCATGGGTTGTGGGAACGCTGAAAAAACTAAAGCACAAGAGACGAAAGCGGTACAATCTGAGAAAAAGAACTATATGGATTATTCATATGGTAGCAAAGGTATATTAGTAAGCGGCAAAGCGAAAGAACGTCAACAATATGAGGTTGGGTTTATAGATGATAACAAGTTAATTGGAATTGATGAAAATATTGAGGACTGTATTATTTTAGATAATAAAGATGAAGCAGGTTACATTTGGAAACAGATAGAGCAGGGGTCTATTATTGAAGTGCAATTTGGTAAGGACCGCAACGATATCGTAGGCATACAACTAGTAGGAGATCGTGATACATACGAAATTAGTGATAAGTTTGATCGAAATACAATAAATGAGATTGTCGAAAACGTTAAAGGGAGTTTGTAATAGATGTATTTCGATAGTATAGGATCTCTTATCATGAAATTGTGAATCAACAGCATTTTTTATATAAAAATGCCGTTGATTTGTGTTAAAAAGTAAATACTATTTTATAGTCTTGTAGAAAAACACGTATTTAACATAAATGAATTATTCTTCGTTCAGCTGTGATGATCGCCGAAAGGTAATTATCCAAAATAAAAGAGCACAAGCACTAACAGATACACCTAATATGCATACCCCATCCCAACCATATTTTGCATACATATTTGTTGAAAGAATTGCACCTGTTGCACTACCGATAGAATAAAAAATCATATAACTAGCAGTGAGGCGACTTCTCGCTTCTGGACGCGCTGTGAAAAGCATACTTTGATTGGTGACATGTACAGCTTGCACAGCTAAATCTAAAAGGATAACACCGATAACTAGTAGGAATAGAGAATGGTTCATTAATTTAATTAAGAGCCATGAAAGTAATAATAAGGATAAGGCTATGCCAGTAGTTCTTTCTCCGAATCCGTGATCAGCAAGTTGTCCGGCCTTAGTGGCAGCTAATGCACCAGCAACTCCAGCAAGACCAAATACTCCGATAGCTGTATGTGATAGATTATATGGTGCAGCACTTAGAGGTAAAACTAATGAAGTCCATAAAATACTGAATGAAGTGAAAATGAGCAATGCTAATATTCCGCGAATGCGTAAGTGGCGCTCTTCTACAAATAATAAGAGAACGGAATGTAATAATTTACGATAGGTCATAGCTGTTTTTTTATGTTCAAAATTAGGTAAATTACGATATAACAAACCAATTACGAAGAGCATAAGTACAGCAGAGGTAAGATAAACGGAACGCCATCCGGCTAGATCTGTTAATGTTCCGGAAAATGTACGTGCAAGTAGAATTCCTATTACGACACCACTCGTGACGGAACCTACTATTCGCCCACGGTCTTTTGGATTAGCTAAAATGGATGCGTATGCGACGAGTGTCTGTGTAACAGTCGCAAGAATTCCGACTAAGGCCATACCTATAAAAAGTACGGTACTTGAAGGAGCGGCTCCGATTACAATTAAAGCGAAAACGGATAAAAGCATTTGAACAATAATAAGTCTTTTTTGGTTTAACAAATCACCAAGTGGAACTAATAAAAGTAATCCGAGTGCATAACAAACTTGAGTAATAGTAATAACGACACCAATAGTTGAATGGTTGATCTTAAACTCATTTGATAAAGAATCAAGTAGAGGGTGAGCGAAGTATATATTCGCCACAGCCATCCCGCAAGCTATTGAAAATAATAGAGTTATATAGCGGGGCATGATTGTATTGATAGTTGATTGGAACTGATCATTATTCTGTGTAAGAGCAGTTGTCATTTGTTCTTTAGCATCCATAATATCATCTCCTTTTGTTTTTAAAATAATGTACCGAACGGTATGTTATTTATTAAATAAAATATAACCAGGGATAAATTATTGTGTCAAGTGAATTGTGAATTGATTTCAGTTTATTTTGACATATCATTTATAATTTAATACGATATATAATATACTGATTGGTACATAAAAACGTGATTTGTAATTTAGAAAACAGGTAAAAAAAGAGGAGGGGTTAAATGGCTCGACTACGCGAATTTGATAAAGAAAAAGCTTTGGATGCTGCTATGCAACTTTTTTGGGAGAAAGGATACGCTGCTACTTCATTAAGTGATCTAACTGCTAAAATGGAAATACAAAGACCGAGTTTATATGCGGCATTTGGTGATAAAGAAGGGCTGTTTGAAGCTGCATTACGGAGATACACAAATATACACGCGACCAGCATTCGAACAAAACTTCAAAAAGAACGATCTGTAAAAGAGGCCATTCGTACATTTTTTGAAAATATGGTGGAAGAGGAATATAAAAGAGAATCAAATAAAGGCTGTTTTTGTATTAACACAATGGTTGAGCTTTCTCCTCATAATGAAAAATTTGAAGTGTTGACTAGAGAACATCAAATGTACCTTTCAATTATATTTCAAGAATTAATCGCCAAAGGTATTCAGTCTGGAGAACTGCAAAGTGATGTGAATGCTAAAGCTTTAGCACAAACGCTAGTCACTTCATTAATTGGATTAACAGTGTTAATGAAATCTCGCCCAGAACGTTCAGTTGTAGATAATACGGTATGTATCATATTATCGTTACTAAAATAAATATTTCAATCAACTATGTCGATTGTAGACACTCTTATTTATAAACTTTCAACCTTAAGCACTGAATTGTCTATGAAGGCAACAAGTGCTTTTTGTTTTCGGGTAAATATGAGCAGGTGAATCATAATGGTTGTCTGCAATGTATGAAGATTGTTGGAGACATTTGTAATTAGATATTAGATAAGAGGGGAATGAAAAAACTATATAAGCCCCTCATAAGCACCTACCAAGTAATAAATGACTAAGAAAAAACAAAAACAAAAACAAAAACAAAAACAACTACAAGAACAAAACAAGTGCGAAAAAATAAAACCGGCGTAGTAGTAGTAGTAAAAAAATTTGGAACTCGAATGCCAAAACCGTTTGCTCATTCCTATATTTATATTGAAGGATTGGAATTTTCCTTTTTACTAGTAAAGAGCGGAGGGGAAACTGATGGCGGTGTACCGTAATGTGCAGGTGAACTTTTGGCAAGATGAATTCATTTTAGATTTAACGCCAGAAGAGCGTTATTTTTACATATATTTGTTAACTGGTACGAAAACGAAGCAATGTGGTATTTACATATTACCGAAGCGTTTGGCAGAGCTTGAAACTGGTTACAGTATGGAGACTGTTGAGAAGTTATTGAACCGGTTTGTGGAATACGGGAAGATTTTATATGATGCGGAAACGAAAGAGTTATTCATTATAAATTGGTTACACTATAATCCTATTTTTAATATGAACATAGAGAAATGTGTATTACGTGAGCTGAAAATGGTGAAAAGTAAAGAGTTCCTGCATATGTTTTTACGTAAATGTATTGAAGAAGAATGCAAGATTCCGTTATTTCTTCAACATTTTGGAATGCCAGAGGAAGAGGTTAGTAGTAATTCGCAACAAGCGATTATTCAAGAGAAGGAAGAGGCAGAAGAGGTAGAAAGAGTAGAGGATGCCACTCCGCATAGTGAAGTTTATAAGTTTTACGAACAAAACATTAGTAATCTATCTCCATATATCGCGAAGGAATTAAAGGAATGGATGCAAAGGATTTCAGGAGATAGAGTACTAGAGGCACTTAAAATTGCGTTTGAAAATAATAAGGGGACGTTCGCTTATGTAAAGGGGATTTTGAGGAATTGGAGTGGGGATATTAGTGAGGAAAAGTGTGTAATAGGAAGTTTAGAGCGAAGGAGAAGTATTTTGAGTAGTGTTTTTTAATTTACATAAATTTAATGCAGAATATACGTTCGTATTCGGTAGGTTGTATGCTATACTATTTTTGAATGATAGAGAAAAAATATGGGTATTTTGCTTTTATAATAGATAAAAAGATGCGGGAGGAACAGAGTTTGATAACTAGTACATCAAAGTTGTTTCAATATATGAATATGACAGAAGAGCAGAAACAATTAGCACTGCGATATTTAGAGTCGAGAGAAGAAGCGATTTTAAAAGATATTCAACTAACGACAATTAGAGATCAAAAGAGAGCCGATTTTGCGGAGCAATTTATAAACGATTTTAGGAAAGTGCATAAACAAAATCCGGCTTTCTTTCGGTTATTTTATTATTTGCTAGGGGAGCAATTGTTAAATGTTCTTATAATAAGGTTTAAATATGTGGACTTTTCTAATATGAAGGTTTATTTAGAAAAAAGTGAACTTCCTTTGGAGAAACTTGTAGCAAGTGCATGCAAATATTTATCCAATATTTCAAGTTATGTGGAAGAAGCGTATGTTTTTCTTCGAGAATTAATAGGTGAGAATCCGAATTATATAGAAGAGTGGTTATCAAAATTATCAAATCAACAGCAATTATCGCTACTTCTCTTAATGTTTGAAGTAGATTATGAGAGATTCCGTACATATAGCTCTTTGTTGGATGAGAGATTAGAAGAACATGCAGAATTCATATTGAATTTGAATGGAGAAAAGGAAAAGGTTGAAGCAGCTGAACGGTATATGAAAGGTGAAGGTGATAGGGAAGTATTTTTAGGTAGAAATTTACCAGAATATATTTGGCGATTATTATTTAATGTTCACCAGTATTCAAATGTTGCGAAGCGATATGTTGAAATAGTAGCGAAGAAAAACGTTTGGGGTTTTATGAATCATGCTACGCGTTACGTGTGTCAAGCTCTCAATCAGCCTCAAAACTATAAACGAACAGGGAGTGTAAATAAGAAAACATATGAAGAAATTCAAAGTTTTTGTAAACAGTTTTGGATTTCTGAGGAAAGATTCTTTGCACACCAGCTGAGGCAACATGATTTAAATAATGAAGGATTTTGTAAGACGTATGAATATGAAATGTTATGCTCCGTGGCGGAAGAAAATCCTGAATTTGTTCAACGTACTTTGCAATATGTAAGTAAAATTAATTATCTCATTATCGCACGAACGTTAGCTGGAAAAGGGTATGAGTTAAATAGAGGGAGAATGCGGGAAGAATTTTTTGTCGCTGCTTTGCAAATTAAATTGTCTACAATACGTGATACATATCGTGATTATTTACTAGGGAAATTGTCACTTGAGGATATGGAGCGAATACTTGAAAATCCGAAATATAGAAATATGTATTGGGATATGCCAGTTTTAGAGGTCGCAATCCTTTGGGATATAGATGATGTAGCGAAGAGAGAAGCTGCACTCACCCTGCAATTCGGAGATGAATATAACGTTAATTTATACGAACTTCTGTACGAATGTTCTGTCAGAGGGATAGAACCGAAACAAGTATTAGAAGATCTTCTTTCGTATGGATTAAGTAAGGCAAAGCTTATCACTTATGCAGTTGAACAAGCTGCATGCTACGGGGAAGAGAGAAGTAAGGCGAAGGAAGCGCTCGTTAATGTCATTGTAAAAGAACAAGCGTACATAATTGAACGATTTGACGAGTATTCTGCTCAGGCAAAAGCATATATTTTGGATGAATTAGCGAGGGAAAACATGGTTAAAATGCGTCCGATTTTAATCAAAAGCTTAGGTGCTTCTTCTAAAAAAATCCGTGAGTCTGTAGTGAGACTGCTTTCAAAAGATGTAGAGTCGGCAGAAGATGTAGTAGCCGAACTTAATAATAAAAAGAAAATTGTCCGTGAACATGTGATGGAAATACTAATAGATTATAAGATTGAAAAGTATATGCAACTTGTACAGGAAGCTTTACAAGAAAAGAAGAATGCTTCTTTTATTCAGAAGTTTGCTCCATTACTTGAAATGGAAAAAATCGGAGAAGATTCAAAAAATATCGAAGAACTTTGTAGTCGTATAGTAACGGAACAAAAAAGAAATTCATTTGTGCAATGGATGGGGAACGAACCACAAATCCGTCTTCGTAATTCAAATGAAATAGCAGATGCAACAATTCCGTTAGCCTATTTACAACAGTATATTTCAGATTCTGTTATTGAGAAGAAAGAGGCAGCTGAAGTAATTGGTGGTACTTTGAATGAGCAAGACTTAAAAGAGTATGTGCAAACAATATATCAAATGTGGATTTCTCAAGATGCAGATGTGAAGAAACGCGGAATCCTTTCATTATATGGAATGTATAGCGATGACAAAATGGTCGGCATACTTAAAAAGAAAATTGATGAATGGGTGCTTCATATGAGAGGAAAGATTGCAGCGGATGCTGTTCGGGCTCTGGGCTTGTCCTCATCTAAGCTTGCACTCATGTCTATTCATGCAATGGCATTTAAATATAAGCATAAGTTAGTGCGTAATGCGGCAAAAGAAGCGCTAAGTCTTGCTGCAAAAACACGTGGTATAACGGAGGAAGAGCTGGAAGATCAACTGGTACCAGACCTTGGCTTCAATATACGTGGTGAAAAGGTAATTGATTTTGGAAATAGATGTTTTACTGCTATTTTAACTGCAGAGACGAAAATGGAATTTGAGACAGAAGAAGGAAAACGTATGAAGTCACTTCCAAAGCCGAATGCAAAAGATGATATAGAAAAAGCTGAAGAGGCTAAGAAAGAGTTAGCCGTATTAAAGAAAGAACTTCGAAGTGCTCTTTCTATGCAGAAACAACGTTTGGAAGACGCTCTATCACGAAAGCGCTACTGGTTATACGAAATGTGGAAGTCGGTATTTTTGGGAAATCCAATTATGAAGCAATTTGCTATTTCGCTTGTTTGGGGTGAATATACGGAAGGAAAGTTGCGGAAAATGTTCCGTTATGCGGCGGATGGTTCGTTTTATTCAATGATAGGAGAGAATCATGAACTTTCACCTGGAACTATTATTGGTTTAATTCATCCGTTAGAATTATCAGGAGCGGAAAAGGAGCTATGGAAAGAGCAACTGACCAATTCCGGAATTGTGCAGCCGTTTCTACAAATTGAACGTCCAGTGTTTGTAGTAGAGGAAAATGATGAGATTGTTGTTGAGAGATTTGGCGGTATTTTATTAAATGGTCGCTCGTTATTTGGTAAGATGACGAAACTTGGATGGACTCGCGGATCGGTTCAAGATGGCAGTTTTTATTATACGTTTTATAAAGAAGATACTCGAACTGGAATAGGAGCGGAACTTTCATTTAGCGGAGCGCCGATCGGATATGAAGTTGAAGAGGATGTATGTGTATTTGAAATTCAATTTTATAAAGCGGGCACAGTGAACCGCGGTTCATATGAATACGACGAAATTGATGTTGAGAGACGCATTGTACCAAAACGAGTAGATAAGCGCTTCTTTAGTGAAATATTATATGATGTGAAATTAGCGACCGAGTCAAATCTTGGTCATAATGAAAGCTGGCGTAGCGGACGATAAGAAAAACCCCCTTCATTTGTAGGAAAATGAAGGGGGTTTTTCAACTTTTCTAAAAGGTTCTTCCTTAAATAGAAGCGAATAGTTTGAGAAAGGAGGGGTTATATGGATATGGAAGTCGTCATAAAGAAAAAACGAACTAGGGGTAAGAGAATTTTTATTTGGTCTAGTAGTATCGTTCTTTTGTTAGTTATTTGTACATCGATTTTTTTGAACATATATACGCTTAAATCTATGCCAAAGATAGATGGAACGATAAAGCTAGAGGATATACAACATGCTGTTACGGTGAAGCGAGATAGTAAAGGTGTACCGCATATTAAAGCAGAAAATGCGCATGATTTATATTTCTCGCAAGGGTATGTACAAGCACAAGATCGTTTGTTTCAAATGGATTTAAGTAGAAGACAAGCTTCTGGTATGTTAAGTGAAGTTGTAGGGGAGGCAGCTGTTGATCGAGATAAGTTGTTTCGAACGCTCGGTTTACGGCGAGCAGCAGAAGCGTCTGTTAGTCAATATGATGGGGAAGCGAAATACGCTTTGCAGTCATTTGCTGATGGCATAAACGCTTTTATACGCGAGGCGAAAGAGGAAAAGAAATTGCCAGTTGAGTTTACTTTATTAGGCTATGAGCCTGCTGAGTGGTCAATCGTGGATTCTTTAACGATTGGAAAGTATATGGCGTTTGATTTAGGCGGACATTGGCACGGACAGGCGTTTCGATATTGGGCGCTGAAAAATCTACCGAAAGAGCAAGCAAATGAGCTATTTCCTACATATCCGAAAGATGCACCTAGATTGCTAGCTGAACTGAAAAATACAAATGTGGATGTAGCACAAAGTTTTGCAAAAACGATCATTCCACCAGAGTTTAATGGTAGTAATAACTGGGTGATAAGCGGTGAGAAGAGTGCGTCTGGTAAGCCGATTTTAGCGGATGATCCTCATTTATCGCTTGCGACGCCTTCCATATGGTATCAATCGAAACTTGAAATGAAAGACTTAAATGTGAGTGGCGTTATTTTCGCGGGAGTGCCAGGTGTTATATTAGGTCACAATGACAAAATAGCATGGGGCGTTACGAATACAGGTCCTGATGTGCAAGATTTATATATTGAGAAGCGAAATCCTAATAATGAAAATGAATTTTTGTATAACGATAAGTGGGAAAAGGCTACTATTGTTGATGAATCTATTAAAGTAAAAGGCGGGAAAACAATTCCGTATAACGTGACGGTTACGAGGCATGGTCCAGTCATTTCAGAGTTTGCAGATAAAGGGAAAGAGAAAACGAAAACAGTATTCGCTTTGAAATGGACTGCTTTGGAGCCTTCCGCTGAATTAAAGGCAGTATTAAATATGAATAAAGCAAAAAACTGGAATGAGTTTGAAACAGCTCTTCAAGATTTTCATACACCAACTCAAAATTTTGTGTTTGCATCAAACGACGGCACAATTGCTTATAAAGCGAATGGAAATATACCAGTGCGTAAAAAAGGAGATGGTAGTTTACCAGTGCCGGGATGGACAGATGAATATGAATGGGAAGGGTATATTCCATTTGATCAGCTTCCAAAAGTAATAAATCCAGAACAAGGGTTTATTTCAACTGCGAATAATAAAATTGTTGATGATAATTATCCGTACCATATTAGTAATACGTGGGCACAGCCATATAGGCAAATGCGTATTCAAGAGTTTTTGCAAGAGAAGGATAAGTATACGGTAAAAGATTTAGAAGAGTTACAGATGGATCAAAAAAATTTATACGGGAAAGAATTTGCTCCTATATTTTTAAAAGAGTTAAATAAAGCATCTTTAAATGAAGTAGAGAAAGAAGGCGTAAAACAATTAACAAAGTGGAATTATTACGATAGTAAAGATGAAGCGGCACCGTTAATATACCATTTGTTAATGAAAGAAATTTCGAATACGTTATTTTCAAAAGAAATTCCAAAAGATGTGATGGAGTTATTTGAAGGGAAGTCACAAGTTGTTGATGAATTGATTCGAAAACAAGTAGCAGGAGAAAATAGCGCTTGGTTTACGAAGTACGGAGGCTTCACGAAAGTTGTGCATACATCGTACGAGAATGTAATGAAGAAATTACAGAAGGAATATGGACCTGATGTTGCGGAGTGGAAGTGGGGCGATTATCATCAACTGGCGTTTACACATCCAATCTCGAAATCATCTAGTATGCTAGCGCTACTTGCGTTTAATCGCGAAAAACCAATTCCAATTGGCGGAAGTCAAGTTACTGTTCAAGCAGCGAGTTACGGAGATAACGGTATTGTCAATCACGGAGCTTCTTGGCGATTCGTAATTGATACGAAAGATATGTCAAACGGTTACCATATCGTAGGTCCAGGACAATCAGGACATTTTAGAAGTGATTGGTATCATGATCAAATAGATGACTGGGTAAATGGCACGTATCATACGACTACATTGAATACGGATGGAATAGAGGGGAAAGTGTTAACTTTACAGCCGAAGTGATAATATTTCCACTGATGAAAACTTATAAATTAGAACATAAACCATTCCTAAAATAATTTTAAAAGCCTACTATTAGTTAAGTGGATAGTAGGCTTTTGTGTTTTAGAGAATAAGATTCAATGATTTTATTATTACAAAACAGTAAGTGTTTTAACATTTACTTATATGATAACGGGCCTTATTTACCCTGTTGCAAAAGAAACCACACAAAGCGTTCTGTTTCTTTGTTACTCCTTTTTATACACCGAAAAATATTTTGTTATTCAATAATTCCAATTTCTAGAGCCTTTTGAACAGCTTCTTCTTTGTTACGGACTCCTAGCTTTGTATAAGCTGTGGATGCATAATTTCTGACCGTACCATTCGATAAATATAACCTTGATGCTATGGTAGTGTATCGAAGTCCTTTTGCTACTAGTTGCAATATTTCAATCTCCCTAGCTGTTAACTCATAAGCGGTTGCTTTTGATTGTGGTGTCTCTTTTTGCTCATCAAACTTCTCAAATATTTTGTGAGACATTCCCTGATCAATCAGTGTCCCACCTTTGTGAATAAGTCGAATCGTATTAGCTAGTTCCAACGTTTCAATAGATTTGAGTAAAAAACCATCCGCACCGTTGCGAAATGACTCCAACGCCTGTTCGGTATCCTGAAATGTTGTGAAAATCAATACGCGGATATGTGGCCATTGTTGCTTGATCTTTTTAGTTGCTTCGACTCCATCCATGTGCTGCATATCTAAATCCATAAGTATAACATGGGGTTGAAGGCGCCCACACAAATCGATGGCTTGATTGCCATCCTCGGCCAAACCGACTACATTTAAATCTTCATATCTATCAAGTAGTGTCTTCAAACTTTCCCGAACAAATGGCTGGTCGTCTACAATTAACAAACGAATAAGTCCATCTTTTATTTCAGTTTGTCGCGGTATGGTACATGTAACAAGCATTCCTTCATCTGGCTTTGTATATACAGACAATTGACCTTGCAAATTCATTGCTCGTTCTTTCATCGCATTCATACCGAAGCCTTCCTGCCATTCTACATTTCCTTTTCCATTATCTTGAACTTCTAATCTCGTATATTGTTGTTCAAACTGCAATGAAACTATAATTTCAGTCCCCTGACCATGACGTACTGCATTCGTAAGGGACTCTTGTAAGCAGCGAATGAATGCGATCTTCGCTTGCCGAGACAATTCATATTCCTCTCCGTATGCCCGAAAACTTACATTTACCTGAGCGTGCTCCTGAAATTCGGTTCCAAGATTTTGTAGAGATTGAATCAAGGAAGGCGATTGATACGGAGAATCCATTTGATGTAGGTAACCTCTCACGTCCTCGATGCTTTTACGTCCCATTTCAAGCAGAGAATCTAGCCTCTGTATACCCATTTCAGTAGCAAGTTCGGTACGCAACGTTTCCATTCCCATAATAATAGAAGTATAAGCGTGACCAACTGTATCATGAAGCTCGCTCGACAGCCTGTTCCGTTCTTCTGCCAGTGTAATGCGTTCAATCTGAGACATATATTGCTCAAGTAATGCGTTTTGTTTACGAATTGCTTCATTTTGCTTATGGTTGGCGATTAATAAATGAAAAGCGAAGCCCATTACATATGCGAATCCATAATAGGTGACCATAACCCAATAGCTATTACTTGGCGCAACCGCATAAAAAATTCCAGTTGTTGTAAAAACTGTTGTTGGAGCTGTCCAATAATAGGACAAATGCTTACTATTTGCTGCAATAAGGAACACTGATATAAGAAAAATATTGTAAGCCTCTGGAAATAAAGAGGTTAAATATATACATAGTCCACCATAAAGCAATATTTCTGTGAATAAATAATATTTATAATTGAAAAGTAAGGCTACCCATGGAACAGAGAAGGCAATAATTTCCCAAAGAATAATAATCCAAAGTGGTAATGTTAAACCATCCTGAAAATTTAATGTAGCTAGGATGATAGACACACTAGTAAGTAGACGTATCCCTAACATAATCCAATCGTACCAAAACCAATACTTAACCATATCTAACAAGTCATTTACCCCCTAAGTAGCCTACCTTTTTACTTCCTATATTATAATTTAATCTTTCATGCCTATTATACTTTTAAATTTAAAACTGCGATACTACTCACAGACTGCAAACTTCTATTGATTTAGTTGCCGAATCATACTACGTGTATAGCCCCCAATTTTCTTTGTCAAACCATCTACTATTCTAATACTTATGGCGGTAAATACTATACCCATAAACATTACAAAGAGTGACTTGGCAAAAGTATCTATTTGTATGAATATAATATTCATATCGATGTATCGATATAGTAGTGGTGCCAACAGGAACATAAGTGGCATTACATAAAAAATGATTGCACTAATGAGACTGAAAATGCCAATCACAAATTTCTGCATTAACCAATAGATAGCAAACCAAGTGCGACGATCTGTAAGCACTAATTTCACCTGAGCCCAGTTCGATGTATCCATTGTTATACTTCTATCGTAAGAGTCGGTCGAAATATCGGTATAAATTTTCGTCTGTATGCGCTCGAATTGGATAAAGGGTGTGGTAGTCTGTAGTACGCGTATAACTAGTGGAATCCCAACTACCGTAAATGAAAGGGTGAAACTGAATAGCAGAGCTATTAGATAAAAACAAAAATAAAACAATCCTGTAACGAAAGTTAGTAATAAAAAATAACCATTCTGGATGAATCTTGATTTCATAAAGTTCATCGCTCCTATCTATGTAATAACTGAACCATACTGCTTTTTTTGTCATTCTCACTAGTATAAAAGTGTCATATGACAGTTCTAAATGATGTTAAAAATGGGAGAGCAGCCTACTTCTGGTTAAAAAAGATGCTTTTATTAATCCTCCACAAAACAATCCCGTTTTTGCATCTGCAAGAACGGGATTGTTTTGTAATTTTATTTAATATGAGATGGACTTGTTTTTCGAATATGAAAAATAATATCAAATTGCTCAAGCAATGATTTATCAAAGTATACCGATTCGTTCGGGAAGATTTGTCCCCCTATACTTAGTAATGGTCTTTTTGCTTTAACCCATTTCTCTGCTTGTCCTTTAAGGTGACGGTTATCCAATAAAAACATGTTATATGGTACTTTCCCGAGAGTATAATTAAAGCTATTTACATTTTGTGGAATTGTACGGGTTGTAATCTTACCTCCAGTGGAAGGATCATATTCGCTGTATAAGGTGAAATTTCCCTCCGTAGTTGTACTACCAATTGTGACATAATTATTGTCTAAACGTTCCTTCAAAAATTGCCCCGCAACATAAGGGTATAATTTCTCATCGATAATTCCTTTAGCTATATGAATATTGTGTCCCCATACCATAGTTTTACCACCCAATGTCTCTTGTGCCCACATTGCATGATCGGCCAAGTATTGTTCATGTAGCTTTATCATACTTGGATAGTCGTTAGGGAGCAGCATTGTGGTAAATTTCTCTATTGCACTCGCCGTTGCTTTAACCCAGATGTACTCGGATGGAATTATTTCTGTGTTGGGTTGCTCATTCTCATCTTTTAGTAATCGGGCTACTCTCTCAGCGTTTGCTTTAAACTTCTCTTTCCTTTCAGGAGCAAGTTTCATATATTCCTGTATACTTCCAGTAAAAGACGACAATTCTTTATAATTTTCTTCTACTTCTGCCAGCAAATCTGGTCGATGCAGCCTTACATAATCAATTACTTTATTAAAGCTACCTTGGTCCAACGCCTTTAAGTCGAGCCCAATAAATTGGATCTTTTTTTTATTGGATGGATCAGCATTATAATCTTTCATCCACTCAATCATGGCTATAATTTCATCAGTAGGATATAACAATTTTAAAAATTCCCTAGGGTTTCCTTTTCCTGTTTGGATATATTCATTTAGCTTTAAGCCGTTTCCCCAATCTTCTTCCATTGTGAAATTTGTAAAACCCATCTCAGTAACCAAATATTTCACAAGTCGAAACTTCATAGTGAAAATTTCAGAGCTTCCATGAGTATTCTCTCCTAATCCTACATATTGTGCGCTCCCAATCATTTTCTTAAGTGGTCTTAGATCATCAAATGGTTTTGACGGTTCTATCGTTTTTAATGGGATAGCCTGTGATTGTATTGATTTAACTATATTTTTTTGGACTGATTGATTTGAATTTTCGACTGCTACCGTTTGAGCGTTTCCTACTTCCACACATCCTGTGACTAATAAAGCTGTACTAACCATTGCAATTATTCTTTTCTTATTCATCTTTGCCACCTCAATTGAATTATTTTTATAAGCAAGATTGATTCATGTACTTGCACGAATCAATTGCCTTAATTCAATTGTTATCTATTCCATATCATATTTTCTAGTTACATATTGTCATAAGGTTAAATTGACACAAGTCATAGGTTAATCATTACACTTTTGTACTATCGGCTATGACAACTTATAAATAATAATTACATTGATGAGTCGCAAGTAAGACTAGATTATGAGTTTGGGAGGGGTTTTAAAGATGAATGATCTGTCTGCCAAAATATTTTTATTCTAAGTTGTGTCTGTGGAAATGACAAGAAGTAAATTCGATAAACAAGTGAATTAAAGGGGAAGGGCGGATTACAATGATATTACATGTAAAATCGTTCCACAATAAAGATAAAATCCAACGTGCTAAAATAGGACTTCAACTCTTTCTGAGTATCTTAATCATTACTTCTATCATCCTAAATGTATTAGTAATAATTACTAAAAGTATGCCGCTTATTGTGGTATATATGTTTACCCCAGCATTTTCTTCTATTTTAACTCGCATAATACTGAAAGAAGGATTTAAAGATGTATCTTTTAGTCTCGGTAACTTAAAGATATGGAAGGGGATTGGTCTTGCTCTGTTAATATCTATGATAATATGTGGAATTACTTATTCTATCGCCTGGTTGAGCGGAATTGCGAGGTTTCAGCATCCCGAAGGTGGTATGTTAGAACCAATCTACAATATACTTGGACTTCAGTATTTACCGGCACCATTCAGTTTCATTTATCTAGTAGTATTGAGCGGCGTTTTAGGAAGCTTGCTTAACTTAATCCCAGTTATGGGAGAAGAAATGGGTTGGCGAGGTTATATGCTCACAAGGCTAGTCGATGCAGAGTTTTCACGGCCTATCCTTATTAGTGGATTGATTTGGGCAACGTGGCATGTTCCAATTGTTATTGCTGGCCTATATGTAGAGGGGGCATCTGTCCTACTTTCAGTACTTGGCATCTATTTTTGTATTGTGCCATTCAGTTATATTACAGCTTATTTACGACTTACCACAGGTAGCGTTTGGCCTTCGGTTATCATCCATACCACTTGGAATGCCATTATTCAAGGACCTTTCGCACGTGCAAGTACAGGATATCAAACTGAGATTTGGATTGGAGAATCTGGCTTGATAACCGCTATTATTATCGTAATTACTGCAATAATTACGTCTCGAATAGTAAATCTTACTAAATAGCATACGGATGTGTTGTAAATTCAATTAGTGAAATATGACGAGGCGAAATAAGATGCCCCTAAAAATATTAGAAAAATATAGTTAAATCATGCATAAATATCATAATTAGTCACATGTTATTCGCAAATATAATGGAGGCATAATTATGAATATTCAAAGACATGAAAGTAATACAAATGAAGTAAATGTAAAAATAATACAAAAAGCGAATATAGATTAAAATTTTTTGATACATTTCTGAGTATAAAAATTGATTTATACGAAAAAACGGATTTGATGAGATTACTAAAAGAAGTTCAATAACTTCAATCGTAAAAAGATAAAAAAGGAGCGGAAATACGCTCTTTTTTTATTTGCCGCACTATTTTTAGGAGGTTAGTATGAATAAGATGTGAATAAATAATGAATGTCATTTTCAATTATAAAAATTCATTAAATATTTTTATGGAATATATGTGAAACGTTGTATAGAATAAACAAGTATGCCAAAATTTATAGGAGGAAAGTTGTGAAGAAAAATAAGAGTTTAGTAAGTTTTTTAGGAGTGTTTATTATGTTGTTTTCTTTTTGTTTTCAAGGGAATGTACAGGCAGATGTAAATACTGTTCAATCTGGAAAAATAAAATCAGGAAACGTAACGGTATGGGAAGTAGGCAATGTAGAGAAAGTATTAGCAGATGTGGAGCGTTTGAATTTAAATACGGTGAATGTACCGATCCAAGTTGATATTCCGAATGTGAATTCTGCTAATATGGTAATTAATCAGGCGCAAAAGAAACAAGCTATTATTTTAATTCAAGAATTATTAAAGCGTAATATTCAAGTTATAGTGGAGTCGTTCCCGTTTATTCAGCAAGGAAATATTGGAGAGACGGAATGGGACCCGAGTAATATTAACGATTTCTTCTGGAATTGGAAAACGGTTGTACTGCAGGATATTTTTGATTCCATTACTAGTAAATACAATGTGTATGGACTCAAGATTGCTTCTAATTTCGTGAATATGGAATATGCAGAAGGATACTGGAGCGATACAATTGATTTTGTTCGTAAACAGTATAAAGGAAATGTTTTGTATCAAATGAACTGGTGGTTAACTGCAAGCTTTGATCCATCTTATGAAGCGAAGTTTGTAGAGAAAATAAATCGTCCGTATTTAAAAAAGGTGGACATCGTAAGTATTGATAGTTGGTTTGAAGTTTCAGGAAAAAGAAATCCAACATACGAAGAAGTGAAGAAAAGTTTATATGCAACGACAGTATATAATCGTGGGCAAAACGTTGTTCAGCAATTGGAACAATTACATAAAGCAACAGGAAAACCGGTTTACTTTGGTGGATTTAACGTTCCAGCACGTGAACTTGGACTGCAAAATCCGTGGAACCCAGATGTTACGAATGTGTTTTCAAAGGACGTACAACTTAACGGGTGGCGTGCTTACCGTGATGTATTAGAACCGAAGCCGTATTTTAAAGGGTTTTCAATATGGTTTATTGGCTCAAATGATAGTAATCATTCATATCAAATACATAGTAAAGAAGCAGAGACAGTTATTAATGGATGGTATCGAAAATAATTTTTATAAAATAGGTAAGTTTTGAAGTTTACTACATATATTTCTAGTGAAAGGCCTTTCACCATCTTATCACCTAGGGGGCAATCATAATGAAATTTTTGTCTTACCTTACAGTAATACTGGTGATTCTTGGCGGTTTGAATTGGTTGTTTGTGGCGTTAGATTACAATGTAGTTGAGGAATGGTTTGGTTCTATGCCGGCGCTTGTGGATACCATTTATTGGCTCTTTGGTCTTTCAGCTATTTATCAAATTTTTGATCGGTTCTTTACGAGTAAGTAGCTATTATACTTTATTACTAGAGTGTTAAGTACGATTATGTACTTAACACTTTTTTGTATGTTTATAAAAAATAGGGTGCACATGCAAGCGATTCCATTGCGTCTTACGCCATAATAACGGAAAACAAATTGACCGTATATTGTATATAGGTTATAATTCAGAAAGTTTAAAAAATAATCGAATGAGAAATAGGGAGGTTATTAGGGTGATGGAGAGAGTGTATAATTTTTCAGCTGGACCATCAATACTCCCTTTGCCAGTTTTAGAGAAAGTGCAAAAGGAGCTTGTAAATTATAACGGGACAGGCATGTCTGTTATGGAAATGAGCCATAGATCTTCTTATTTCCAAAGTATTATTGATGAAGCGAGCAGCTTACTTCGTGAATTAATGAACATTCCTGATGAGTATGAAGTTTTATTTTTACAAGGTGGTGCGTCATTACAGTTCTCAATGATACCGTTAAATTTAATGAGTACGTATAAAAAAGCTGGGTACGTACTGACTGGATCATGGTCTAAAAAGGCGCTACAAGAAGCCGAGAAAGTAGGGGAAGTACAAGTGATTGCTTCTTCTGCAAAAGAGAAGTTTATTACGATTCCTAAAATGGATGATTTACCAAATGATGAAGAACTAGATTATGTACATATTACAACGAACAATACAATTGAGGGGACAAAATATGTGGATATTCCACATTTAGAAAGAGTGCCGCTTGTTGCGGATATGTCCTCAAATATTTTATCAGAACAATATGATGTTACGAAGTTTGGTCTTATATATGCGGGTGCGCAAAAGAATTTAGGGCCAGCGGGCTTAACGATTGTAATTATAAAAAAAGATTTAATTGGTGGGGCAGATCGTTTTTGTCCTACAATGTTAAACTATGAAACTTACAGTAAAAATAACTCCCTATATAATACACCGCCATCCTTTAGTATTTACGTAACGAAACTTGTACTAGAGTGGTTGAAAGAACGAGGCGGAGTATCTGCGATTGAAGAACAAAATAGAATGAAATCTTCACTTCTTTACAATTTCTTAGATGAATCAAAATTGTTTACTTCACCAGTTGATCCTACGTATCGATCACTTATGAACATTCCGTTTACAACACCATCAGAGGAGCTTAACAATCAGTTTTTACAAAAAGCGAAGGAACGCGGCCTTGTTACACTAAAGGGACATCGCTCAGTAGGTGGTATGCGTGCAAGTATTTACAATGCGATGCCAGCACACGGTGTGCAGCAATTAGTGAATTATATGAAGGAATTTGAGCTTGAGAATAGATAGGGAGATGGGGATATGTTTCGTGTTCAAACGTTAAATCAAATTGCAGAAAAAGGTTTGCAAGTTCTTGGCGGAGAGCGTTATGAAGTAGGGGATAGAATGGAATACCCAGATGGCATTTTACTTCGCAGCTATTCTTTACATCAAGAAGAGTTTTCAAAAGACTTAAAGGCGATTGCAAGAGCTGGTGCTGGTGTAAATAATATTCCTGTCGAGCGATGTACAGAAGAAGGGATTGTAGTATTTAATACACCAGGAGCTAATGCCAATGCAGTAAAGGAACTCATTATCGCAAGTCTTATTATGTCTTCACGTAACATTATTAATGGCGTAAGCTGGACGAAAAATCTAGAGGGTGAAGAAGTACCTCAGCTAGTTGAATCAGGGAAAAAACAATTTGTTGGATCAGAAATTGCGGGGAAACGTTTAGGGGTTATTGGCCTTGGGGCAATCGGTGCTTTAGTTGCGAATGATGCGCTAGCTTTAGGAATGGACGTTGTCGGATATGATCCTTACATTTCAGTAGAAACAGCTTGGCGCCTTTCTACACATGTACAAAGAGCATTTAGTTTAGATGAAATTTTTGCAACATGTGATTATATTACACTGCATATTCCTCTTACGAATCAAACGAAGGGAATTATTGGTGAACACGCTGTAGAGAAGATGAAAAAAGGTATGCGTCTATTCAATTTCTCTAGAGGGGAACTTGTGGATGAAAAGGTTCTTCAAAAAGCGTTAGAAGAAGATATTATTACACATTACGTAACGGACTTCCCAAATGAAAATGTTATAAAGATGAAAAATGTAACAGCAACGCCTCACCTTGGTGCATCTACATCTGAATCGGAAGAAAATTGTGCGGTCATGGCAGCACGTCAATTACGTGAATATTTAGAGACAGGAAATATTCGTAATTCAGTAAACTATCCAAACGTCGAACTGCCGTATATAGGAAAGAAACGTATTACAATAATGCATCAAAACGTTCCGAACATGGTAGGACAAATTACAGGATGTTTAGCAGAACATCATATTAATATAGCCGATATGATTAATCGTAGTAAACATTCTTGGGCATACACAATGATTGATATTGATAACGGAATTGATGATATAATTAAAGAGAATATTGTAGAAAATATAAGCAAAATTACAGGTGTTGTAGCCGTTCGAATGATTGTGTAAAGGAGAGAGGAACTTGGCAAAAATCCGACCGTTTCGGGCTATTCGTCCAGTAGAAGAAAAAGCAGTGCAAGTTGCAGCTTTACCTTACGATGTATTAAATAGTGAAGAGGCAAGAGAAGTTGTAAAAGGGAATCCATATTCTTTTTTACATGTCGATAAAGCAGAAATCGATTTAGATCCGGCACTTTCACCATACGATGATCGCGTATATGAAAAAGCAGGTGAAAATCTAAATCGATTTATACAAGAAGAAGTGTTCATTCAAGACGAAGAGCCAGCACTATACATTTATGAACTGACGATGCAAGGACGAACACAATCAGGCCTTGTCGTTTGTACATCTATTGACGAGTATGAAGATGATACAATTAAAAAACATGAAAGAACGCGTCATGAAAAAGAGCTAGATCGTATTCGCCACGTAGATGTGTGTGATGCAAATACGGGTCCTATCTTTTTAACGTATCGTACAAAAGAAGATGTGAAACGTATCATCGCAAGCTGGAAAGAAGAACATGCGCCAATCTATACATTTACAGCAGAAGATGGCGTTGAGCATGTTGCTTGGAAGATTGAAGATGAAGATGTAATTGCGAATTTAGTAAACGCATTTGAAGATATTCCTAATCTTTATATTGCAGATGGACATCACCGCTCTGCATCAGCTGCAAAAGTAGGACTTATGCGAAGAGAACAATATCCGAATTACACAGGAGAAGAGGAATTTAACTTCTTCTTATCCGTTTTATTCCCTCACGATGAATTATCAATTTGGGACTATAACCGAGTTGTGAAAGATTTAAATGGCTTATCTGAAGAACAGTTTTTAAAGCAAATCGCGCAGTACTTTTATGTAGAAGAAGCAAATGTTTCTCCATATAAACCAAATGAGCCAAAATCATTTGGCATGTATATAAACGAGAAGTGGTATAAGCTTACTGTGAAAGAGGAAACATTTGATGCGAATGATCTCGTTAGAGGTTTAGATGTATCTATCCTGCAAGATCATTTATTAAGCCAAGTGCTTGAAATACATGATCCTCGATCTGATTCACGCATCGATTTTGTCGGTGGAATCCGCGGGCTAGAAGAACTAGAACGTCTTGTGAACAGCGGTGCATATAAAGCTGCATTCGCGTTATATCCGACGTCAATGGATGATTTATTAGCAATCGCAGATGCAGGGGAAGTTATGCCACCAAAATCAACTTGGTTTGAACCGAAACTGCGTAGTGGGTTGTTTGTACATTCATTAAAATAAATAGACTTCTTTAGAGTGAAAAACCGAAATGATTTTTAGTTTCGGTTTTTCTTATTTTAAAAGTGTTTTTGAGGAGGAGTATCGATGAAATTGCAAGTAGGCGAAAAAATCACCTTTGAACGAACTTTTACAAAAGAAGATGTTGTTTTATTTACAGAGGTATCTAAAGATGAAGGCGTTCACCATGTTACACCAGATGAACAAGGTCGATTTGTTGTACAAGGACTTTTAACATCAACACTGCCTACGAAAGTCGGTGGTGATCATAACGTATTAGCTCGCAAGATGGATTTTGAATTTTTACGTCCTGTTTTTAGTGGTGATACCATTCGTTGTGATGTAACCATTGAACAATTTGAGCCCGATGAAAAAAATCGCACAAAAATTATTGCGCTATTTACATGTAGGAATCAACTTGAAAAGGAAGTAATGAAGGGGAGTTTTTCGGGGATTATTCTTTAATTGGTAGGAAAAGTAATGAATAAGTGGGGGGCATGCCTCTCAGGCTTAGAGTTTTAATTCCCCCCCATAACGAAAATTTTATGTATCGTTGAATACTGATAATAAGACGTTATGTAATATACTCTGTTCTTTTCTTAACTATTAGAAAATAGTTGAATAAGCTCGTCAACAAAAAGGACATTCCTAGTATTACAAGAAATGTCCTTTCCACTAAATCATAGGATATTTTGCTAAAATTCAAACTCTAAAATTAGTTTACTAGTTTGACCTGTAAACTGATAATTATAGGATCCTCTCAGACCTTCTAAGTTACCGGTAGCTTTGATAATTGTTCCTGGGGAATCTAAATTTCCTTTATCAAATATACCTTGCTCTATAGCTGTAAATGTCCCTTGTTTCCCCTTATAAATTCCTTCAAAGTGTAAAAATCCAGAAATTTTAGCAGTAGCCAAGTGACCATCATTTATATTTGAGTCTAAATAATATAATAAGTATTCAACAAAAGCTTTTCCTTTTAATTCACCATCAATATCATATTCGACATGAGCAATATTAATAGGGAAATCTTTTCTAGTATCATCAATTGGTTTTTCATCCCATTTACTTACTGTAAATGTTATTTCCATACACGTAAATCCCCCTTTATCATTAGATAAGTAATATCCATATCATTTAAAAAGTACCAATTCAGAGTCATATCTCATAGGAGTGTTTTTATTTATTGGATTCCTGCCATATCGCTATCAAGCTAACAAAATAAAATACTCCCTAAAATGAAAAATAGGATCAGGAAAACATAATTATAAAACTTATGGCTCTACTTATTTAAAGTTTCACTCCACTCCACTTTCTAAAATAGAGAAAGACCTATTTTCACAATCAATTTCTGCCATCGCACCGTAAGGTAAAATAAACTTCGGTTCAGTATGGCCAAAATTTAAATTGTAAAGAATCGGCAAATCTTCTAAATGATGTTCCTTCATAACGTGCAGTATTTCATGTTTATATTCTTCATAATATTGTTCATCTTTCGGTTTACCGAAGATGATACCGTTTGATTTTTGCAGAATACCTTGCGCTGCATAATTTCGTAACCAATACTTTATATAACTTGGTTCTGGATGATCTTCAGAAGTTTCAAAGAATAGAATACTATCCTCCCAATGTTTTTTCTCAGGCCAAAGCTCCGTTCCTTTTGCAAATTCCAATACTTCTATACAACCACCAATTAAACGCCCTTGTACAGTGGTAGAGCCTTGAAGTACCTCATATCCATTGTTCTGCTGCATCGTACGTCTTGTATCCTTATTTATTTCAATCCATTCTAAACGCTCACTCGTCCATTCATGAGCTGGTTGAATCTCGCCAATCGTTTCATTGGAAAAGAGAGTTCGATTTACCATTTCAATTGTATATGGATCCATTTCTACATTTTCGGCAAAGTCGGTCAAAATTGCCGGACCGTATAAAGAGGAAAGACCTGCTTTATGACAAAATAAATGTGAAATAGTAACGTCAGAGTATCCCATAAAAATTTTCGGGTTTTCACGTATCACATTAAAATCTATATAGGGAAGTAAGCGAATGCTATCTTCACCGCCAATATTCGCAATAATTGCTTTCACGCGCGTATCTTTAAATGCTGTCATTAAATCTTCCGCACGGGCCTCTGGATTGTTATAAAGGTATTCGCTACCTTTTAAGCTATTTGGCATGGGAGTAACCGTAAGACCAAAAACTTCCTCTAATCTTTTTACTCCTTGTTCATATCGCCATCTTATTTCAGAATCACCTGCACCGCCCCATGAAGGACTTACGGTCGCCACGATATCTCCTGCTAGTAACCTCTTTGGTTTTATTAACATGTTAACTCCGCTCCTACATAATGTAATGGACTACGATTATACAAACTGTAACATTGAAAAAATATGATGCATGACATTATTTTCTTCATCATCATTCCGTTTACCTGCTGTTATGCAAGAATTTAGCAGTAGTGCTGAATATAGGGAAAACCGCTTTATATTTAAAAAGTACAGTATGCAACATTGCATGAGAAAGATGGTCGCTATTTCTTATAACCTGTAACTATAATAGTTACAGGTTTGGCGTATCCAATCAAACAAATAAAATCATCATGAATGGAGATGTTTCATAATGGGTATGAAAAAAAAATTTTAGCAGGTGCTTTAGGAATTGCAGCATTATCAGGAACGAATTTACCAGGATTAGAAATAACAAAAGCGAATGCAGCTTCTATTGAATCGAATTTCTCGACGTTAGAAGGACGAGTAGTAGAAGTAGATAACGGTGTGATTGTCGTAAAATCTAAGCAATACGAAGAACCTGTTAGTGTGTATATAGATTCTCTTTCAAACGTGAAAGTAGGAGATGAAGTAAAAGCTACTGGATCTATGATGCGTAATTTTACAGAATATATGGTTGCAACCGCAGTTGAAAATACATCAAACAAGTTAGGTATGCACATGAAAGAAGACGGTTCGCCTGATTATGTAATTGGGGAGGTATCAAAAGTAGGAACGATGGAAGATGAGGGAGACGGTGTTACTATATATGTCGTAGTTGAGTATCCATCGCTAAACGGGAAGAAAGTTATTATTGATGTTTTCTTAACGGAGGGACAAGTATTTAATACGGGTGAGAAAGTGAAAATTGATATGAAGTATGTAGGTTGGGGCGGAAGTTCTATTAACTGGAACACAACGGATCATATTGAAAAGGTTTATGAGGTAAAGAGCAACGTTGAAAATAATGATGATGTTTGGATTTGGTCTTAATAAGGCGAGTATAAGTCGTTATTTGCAATTTACTCTAAACAATTAATGTAAAAACTAAATGTATCATGCATTACCCATTAAATTATCATGTGTATGACAATTTGATGGGTATTTTTTATTTTGTGTTTTTTTGAGAATAAGGGATTTTCTATTAGAATATGATGTTTAGATCGGAGCGAGTTTAAAAAATCCAATAATGAAAGAGGTGTTTAAGGGTGGAGCGAGATGAGGTTTATTTACGGGCTAAAAAAAGAATGGAGAATTTAAAAGCGTTTTACATTCATTTAACGGTTTATATACTAGTGAACTTAATGCTTTTTTTTATAAATATAAGCTCTGATTCAAGTAAATTATGGTTTTTATATCCACTTGCAGGTTGGGGGATTGGTATCGTTATACACGGATTGACAACTTTTCCATTTGGGATATTCGGAAAAGAGTGGGAAGAACGAAAGATTAAAGAATATATGGAGAAAGATAAGTGAATCCGTTTTGATCATTCTATTTTCAAAATAATACTGAGGATGGGGTATTGTTCTATGTCTGTTTAGGAAAATGGGATAGAAAGCAGTGAGGTGTGACGGTTGTGGTAAAGACTTTACTGGGGGTTTACATTCATATAAATTGCTTTAAAAAAACAAAGACGCGAAGTCTCTTCTATGACTTCGCGTCTTTGTTTTTTTTTAGAAGGATTAATGAGTCATTCTCGTATTCACATAAGCGGCAAATATAACATGTCCAATGATAATAATAGAAGAAATAATTTTATAAACGAGGTAATAGCGATGGAGAAGCGAAGAGATCTATCGCTACACTTCTAAGGTTTATTCATGTATATTCTATAAATCGTTGAGCTCTTTTAGAAAGCTTCCGATCCTTCAGCCATATAATCGATGATTCGGACTGATAGGGGAAATCTATTAAATCTACTATTTTTATAAATTCTTGCGGGATATGAGATACAGCGCTTTTCGGCAAGATAGAGGCGCCGACTCCAGTCATGATAAGCATAAGAATAAATGCTGAGTCAGGACATTCACATGCTATGTTTAATTTTATACCAAGGTGCTTGCATTCATCGATGACGAGCTGATGATAGCTGTTTTCTTTATCTTTATGTAAAAGTAAAAGGGGAATATGACTTAATTCGGTTAGAGGGATTGGGAGGTGTGAATGATATAGTTCCCATTTAGCGGGCATGACTAATACGAAAGGTTCCTTTGATAAACAAATGCTAGAAAAAACATCTTTATTAAAGGGTGTACGCAAGATAGCAAGTTCGATATATCGCTTTTCTAATTGCTCTATTAAGTATAAAGGGCCACCTTCCCATATTTTTAAGTTCACATTTGGATAGTTATCTTGAAAATAGCGGATTTTTTCAGAGAGAAAAGGAATGCAAGAATGAAATGCTCCAATAGATAGATTGCCCCTTAGCCCTTCACCGGTATCTTTAATCTCCGTAATGGTTTCTTCTAATTGATGAATAATGTTTTTGGCTTTCGTATATAAAATTTTTCCTTCTTCAGTCAAATGCATATTTCGACCGTTTCTTTCAAATAAGTTTACTGATAATTCTTGTTCTAGTAGCGATAGTTGCCTACTTAGAGGTGGCTGTGCCATATGAAGTCGGTGGGCAGCACGGGTAAGTTGTTTTTCTTCAGCGATTACAATAAAGTAACGAAGTTTTCTTATATCCATGTCAAAGTCCCTTTCTATACCATTTTTGTATACAAAAACAACCTTATAGATAGTTTTCATATAATATTCCACATGATATCATAAACAAAAAGTTTTAAAAATAGAAAATTCTAAAAATTTAAAATTCTGTTTAGAAAAGGAATAACTTAAAAATAGATTGTATCGCTTTGAGGGGGGATTTTTATGAAAGTTTCGTTATTTATTACTTGTTTATCAGATGTGTTTTTTCCTCAAGTGGGTAAGAGTGTCGTAGAAATTATGAATCAATGTGGAGTGGAACTAAATTTCCCTGAAGGACAGACTTGTTGCGGGCAACCAGCTTACAATAGCGGATATCAAGAAGAAGCAAAACTAGCAGCAAAGCAAATGATCAAAGCGTTTGAACATAGTGAATATATTGTGACTCCTTCAGGTTCTTGTGCTAGCATGGTTCATCTTTATTATAAAGAGATGTTTAAAGATGATAGTGAATGGTATGAAAAAGCGGTTCATTTAGCGGATAGAACGTATGAGTTGACGGATTTTTTAGTGAATGTACTTGGAAAAAGTGATTGGAAATCTAAGTTGGTTGAGAAAGCTGTTTTCCATCAATCTTGTCATATGAGTCGTGCGCTCGGGATAAAAGAGGAACCACTGAAGTTATTATCGCAAGTAGAAGGTCTAGATGTAAAAGAATTACCATATTGCCAAGATTGCTGCGGGTTTGGTGGTACTTTTGCAGTAAAAATGAGCTCGATTTCTGAAACGATGGTTGATGAAAAAATAAAACATATTGAGGCGGCAGAAGCAAATCTCTTAATTGGAGCAGATATGGGATGTCTTATGAATATTGGAGGAAGATTGCGCAGGAAAAATAAAAATATTCAAGTGTTACATGTAGCAGAAGTACTGGCAAAGGGGCTGAATAAATGAGTGTGGCGGGGGAACAAGGATTTTTGAAAAGAGTAGATAAAGCGTTGCACAATCCGCAGATGAGAAGTGCGGTTCCATTTACACAAGATAGGCTTCGGATGGGACGAGAACAAGCTATACATGAATTAGGGAATATTGAAGAATGGCGTGAGGCAGCATCTGAAATTCGGATGCATACAATTGAAAATTTAGATAGTTATTTGGAACAATTAGCTACTAATGTTCGAAAAAAGGGGGGGCATGTTCATTTCGCTTTCAAAGCAGAAGATGCCGTATCTTATGTTTCTGAAATCGCAAGAAAAAAAGGAGCGAAATCGGTAATTAAGTCAAAGTCCATGGTTTCAGAAGAAATACACCTTAATAAAAACTTAGAAGAGATAGGGGTGAAAGTAGTAGAGTCTGATCTTGGGGAGTATATTATTCAATTAGCTGGAGAAGCTCCATCCCATTTAATTGCTCCGGCCATTCATAAGACAAAGGAACAAGTAGCAGAGCTTTTTTCTAAGGAAGCTGGAAGAAAGATCCCAGTTGATACGAATCAATTACTACAATTTGCTAGAGAGCAATTGCGTAAAGAGTTTTTAGAAGCTGATATTGGTATTTCCGGTTGTAACTTTGCGGTAGCGGAATCTGGATCAGTTGTTCTTATAAGTAATGAGGGAAATGCTCGCCTTACTACGACATTGCCAAAAGTTCATATTGCGATTATGGGGATGGAACGCCTTGTTCCGACGTGGAAAGATCTTGATGTAGTCGTTTCAATGTTAACAAGAAGTGCTACAGGCCAAAAGATTACATCTTATGTAACTGGAATTAATGGGGCGCGTTTACATGAAGATATGGATGGACCTGAAGAATTTCATTTAATTATTCTAGATAATGGTCGTTCTGATATTTTAGGAACTGCTTATGAAGAAGTATTAAAGTGTATAAGGTGCGGAGCTTGTGTAAATGTTTGTCCTGTGTATCGTAATATTGGGGGACATGCTTATGGAAGTGTTTATAGCGGACCAATTGGGGCAGTACTAGCTCCTTTATTAGAAGGATATGAAGAATTAAAAGAATTACCTTTTGCATCAAGTTTGTGCGGAGCATGTACAGATGTTTGCCCCGTGAAAATTCCATTACATGACCTTCTCATTGAACATCGTAAAGATGTGGTGGAACAAGGGTTTATAACGAAATTTGAACAGCTGGCCTTTAAAGGTTTCACGTTTATGGCGGGGCATCCATTCGTTTATGAGAAAGCTATTAAAATGGCACACACAGGTTTATCAATATTTGCAAAAGATGGCTATATTGCGAATGGCCCAGGCCCATTAAAAGAGTGGACAGAAAGTAGAGATTTTCCAAAACCTGCGAAGCAATCATTCCGTGATTGGTGGAAAAAAGAAAAGAGGGATTCATAATATGAATACAGATGTACAACAATCTTTTTTAAACAATATCGCACGTAAACTAAACCGAGAACGTCGCTCGGGGGTAACTCCTCCCAGATGGAAAAATGATCCACTCAGCCACTTTCCTAAAGAGATAGATCACGAAAGTTTAATAGAGCAGTTTATTGCAAACTTGCATACTTTACATACAGAAGTAAGTCATATACACCGTTCAGAAATAGAGAGTGCACTTCAGTACGTTGTACATAAATTTAATGTTCAATCTGCGTTGTATTGGGATGATGATAGATTACATCAGCTTGAAATAGGAAAGCATTTAACAGGAAATTTCGTTTCTCATCGAATTTGGCAAAGTAAAGAAGGTGAAAGAGAACTACGGGATTATGCAGCTCAAGTGGATATGGGAATTACATATGCCGAAATGGGACTCGCTGAGACTGGAACAGTTGTTTTATGGAATGGTGGTGGACGTGGACGTTTAGTTAGCGTTTTGCCAGCAGTTTATGTTGCGATTCTCTCAGAACATACAATTTATAGACGTTTAACAGAAGGGGTAACTAGAGTTCATGAACAGGTTTTGAATGGATTACCCGCCTGTATTAATTTTATCACTGGGCCTAGCCGGACAGGTGATATTGAGATGGAATTAGCTTTTGGAGTTCATGGCCCTGGAAAGGTTCATGTCATTGTATTAAAGGATTAGAGAGAACAACAAAAGAATACGAGGGGGAGTGGGGATTTTGATGAAGAATAAATTTCGTTATTATGTCTTTACAATGCTCACGTTTATTACGATGGTGAATTATATTGATCGAGGGGCCATCGCTTATGCGCAGTCTTTCATTATAAAAGAATATGGCTTTGACCCGAAGGAGTGGGGAGCTATATTAGGGTATTTTGGTTACGGTTACATGATTGGTTCTTTATTAGGAGGTATTTTTTCAGATAAAAAGGGGCCGAAATTTGTATGGATCATAGCAGCAACCGCTTGGTCTATTTTTGAAATTGCGACCGCTTTTGCTGGAGAAATAGGGATTGCTGTTTTTGGAGGGTCTGCTTTAATAGGATTTGCTATCTTCCGCGTTTTATTTGGATTAACAGAAGGGCCATCTTTCGCGGTTTCGAATAAGACAGCAGCAAACTGGGCAGCTCCAAAAGAAAGAGCTTTTCTAACATCCCTTGGTTTTGTTGGCGTTCCGTTAGGAGCAGTATTAACTGCACCTGTAGCGGTCTTCTTACTATCTTTCACTAGTTGGAAAGTAATGTTTTTTATCCTTGGTACAATTGGGATTGTATGGGCGATTATTTGGTATTTTACTTTTACGAATATGCCTGAGGATCATCCACGAGTGACAAAAGAAGAACTAGCTGAAATACGAAGTACGGAAGGTGTGCTTCAATCCGTAAAAGCAGAGAAAGAAATTCCAAAAGAGCCATGGTACTCCTTTTTTAAAGTTCCGACATTCGTTATGGTTACGCTAGCATATTTTTGCTTCCAATATATCAATTTTTTAATATTAACTTGGACACCGAAATATTTGCAAGATGTATTCCATTTTCAATTATCTTCCCTTTGGTATCTTGGGATGATTCCTTGGCTTGGAGCTTGTATAACATTGCCGCTAGGGGCGAAGCTATCTGATCGTATTTTACGTAAAACAGGGAATCTTCGTTTAGCTCGAACAGGGTTACCAATTATTTCTTTATTTCTTACAGCAATTTGTTTTAGTTTCATTCCCGCGATGGACAATTATGTAGCTGTATTAGCGCTTATGTCGCTTGGAAATGCGTTTGCTTTTTTACCGAGTTCATTATTTTGGGCAATTATTGTTGATACAGCTCCTGCTTATTCAGGAACATATAGTGGAATTATGCATTTCATCGCTAATATCGCGACAATCTTAGCCCCGACTTTAACTGGATACTTAGTTGTAAGTTATGGCTATCCTTCTATGTTTATCGTAGCTGCTATTTTGGCCGCTATTGCAATGGGGGCAATGTTGTTTGTAAGACCAGGGCAGCAAACGAAGACTGAAAGCTTATTTAACTGGAGAAGTAAGAAAGGGTTAGAGGAACCTCGTGCTAATTTTGAATGAATAAAGTAAGGTATAAAAAATGAGTTATATGCATTTGAAGTGAATCCGAATAGTAGTAAATGAAAAAAACTCCTGAATTCGCATACTAAGTATGCAAATTCAATGGAGTTTTTTTGTTTGAAGAAAAGAGTTCATTGCTCGGAAGAAATAAAGAGAAATGATTAACCAAGCAAAAAGAAAGTATTTGGATTAATTTTTTTCAAAATGGTCTCTTTTTATTTACCGTAGAATTTTGGATTGCGTGATGTTTTTATTCAAAGTTTGTGCGAGTAAGTGTTCCTATTCATTTTTTAGCGTGAATTGCATGTGAAATCAAAATTTTATTTGTAGCACATAATAAATACAGTTGTTATCTTTTTTTAATTACATGTGGAAATAGGAAAAAGTTGATTTATCAACCTATATTAAAATAAAAATAAACCACTGTTCGATTTGAATATTCCACGATATAATGGTGAGAGTTTATATCTGAAGAAATATTTACATAAGAAGTGAGGTACTTTATGAAAAAAAGAACGACAGACATTATTTTTATTATTATTGGTGCATTTCTTTTTGCGTTAGGTGTCAATTTGTTTGTTATTCCGAATGAATTTGGTGAGGGCGGGGTAACAGGTATCACGATTATTACCTACTATTTATTTGAGTGGTCACCAGGTTTAGTCAATCTAATTTTAAATGCGATTTTGTTAATAGCCGGCTATAAATTTTTAAATAAGATCACAACAATTTATACGATTATCGCTGTAGTTACCAACTCACTATTTCTTCATTTGACAGAAGGATGGACGATTACTTCTGATGAAATGCTCGTAAATGCTATTTTCGGTGGAATATTTATCGGGTGCGGGATTGGTCTCATCATTCGTGTTGGTGGAACGACAGCAGGTACTACTATCTTAGCGAGAATGACGCATAAGTATTTAGGATGGAGTATTAGTTACGGTCTACTGTTTTTCGATTTAATCGTTGCTTTTTCATCGTATTTCATCATTGGTGCAGAAAAGCTGATGCTGACGATTATTATGCTATATGTAGGAACGAAAGTAATGGAATTTGTAATCGAAGGTTTGAATCCGAAAAAGGCCATTACGATTATTTCTGATAACCCGAATGAAATTGCCGGGAAGGTGACTACCTTAATGGGCAGAGGGGTTACTGTGTATTCAGGTCATGGCTATTACACGAAAACTCCGAAGGAAATTCTTTATATTGTTATTAATAAGCAAGAAGTAGTGAAGCTAAAGCGGATTGTTCAAACTACGGATCCGGCTGCGTTCATCGCTATACACGATGTTCGTGATGTGTTTGGAGAAGGGTTTGTTGATATTTCTAAGGCTTAATAAGAATTAGAATTAGTTTTTAAAAAGGCAGAAAATGAGCAATATTTTTTATTGAAATAATCTTAATGCGAAAATATGAGAATCTATTTTGATCACTTAATTATCAAGACCTAAATTTTAAAAAAACAAATAAATTCAGGGACATTATATATTTTATATGACTAAATATGTAATGTCCTTTCTTATTCCACAATGATGCCCGTTTGTTGACGATTAATTTTCATTATGCTTTTTGTGCCGAGTCCAATGCTTTTTTTAATTCGTCCGGTTTTTGAGTGCCGATTACCACTGTGTTATATTTCAACTTTAACTCAATACCTTTCTTTCCATTCATATTATAGGCCGTTTCACCCTTAAGGTTAAAACGAATTCCCCATCCTCCGAATCTTTTTAGTGGACTGTAAGTAATGCTTTCATAGTGACGTATATTTTTGAAAAGGTACTGTTTATATTGAAAATGAAAAGGAACAAAACGAACATAAAGACCTTTTTCACGGACCTCTATGATTAGCTTCAATACCCCAAGCATTAATACAGGAAAGGCAATCCCAAAAAACAACCACAAAGCAATTAACACACCATTGGAAGCTGGTTTATCTCCAAACGGGGTATCAAGGATAATTTGTTGAATGAATCCATACCACATCAGTGCGGAAATCCCCAATATGAGTATCCATACCCAAATTTGTTGTGGTCGCTGAACCTCACGAAAGATAATACGTTCTTGTTGTTTCATTAATAATCGTCACCTCCTAAATGATTTATTACAGGGAATCCTTTTTGATCCAGTAATATGTATCCTTTGTTGTTATTCTCTATGAGAACCTCTTGTACTCTCATAGCACTGCACGCCTAAAGCAATTAAAGCTCAGTCTAAAGACCTCACAACGCTTTCCGTTACGAGATACGTTAGTTATCTAAATTATACAAACTTTTCTGGATTCGGTATACATATAGAGTTTTATTTTTATTATCTGTATAAGTAATCTAATGTTTATAAGAAAAGAGGGTATATGCTCATATATTGAACGTAATATCCTCTGCTTAGTTTAGTCTATATAAAATCTATTTCAAAATGGATTCTTTTTATTTATCGTAAAATATTGGCTTGTAGGTATTATTTATGAACCTTTATTCCAAAGCTACATTATCATACAATCTGTTGTACTGTATTGTGGTTCTAATGCGTAGTATCTTTGATAACCTCAATAATTTCACTTAATGGATTTTAAAATTTAGCTCATTGCCATGAAAAAATTAATGCTGTAATTGTTTTTCTTTTTCTTGCAAAAAGTACAATTGTTTCTTAATGTAAGGATGTAGAAGGATGAACGAGAGAGGGTTTAATGAAGATGATACATATTTTATTAGCTGATGATGATAAGCATATTAGAGAGTTATTACATTACCATTTACAAAAAGAGGGGTTTAAAGTTTTTGAAGCGGAAGATGGAAAGGTAGCGCAAGGCGTGTTAGAGAAGGAAAATATTCATCTTGCGATAGTGGACATTATGATGCCGTTTGTGGATGGCTATACGTTATGTGAAGAAATCCGGAAGTATCATGATATACCGGTGATTTTATTAACTGCAAAAGATCAGCTAGTCGATAAAGAAAAAGGGTTCGTTTCTGGTACGGATGATTATATTGTAAAACCGTTTGAACCAGCTGAAGTGATTTTTCGTATGAAAGCTTTATTACGCCGTTATCAAATGCTGAGCGCTGACATTATTACACTTCACGGAACAACAATTGATCGTAAAGGTGTTGAAGTAAAGTGTAACGGTCAAACGATTTTACTACCGCTGAAGGAATTTGAATTATTATCACAACTTGCTAGTTATCCTGGAAGAACATTTTCAAGAGAAGAGCTAATTGAATTAGTGTGGGGAATGGATTTTGAAGGGGACGAACGAACAGTCGACGTTCATGTGAAGAGACTGAGAGATCGTTTCTCAAAACGAACAGATGATTTTCAAATTAAAACAGTGCGCGGGCTCGGTTATAAGTTGGAGTTGAAATAAGATGAAATCATTGTATTCTAGATTTGTTTTTATGACGGTTGGGATTATGCTACTTAGTAGTATAATTGGCTTTTTATTAACAAATGTATATTATCAGGTGAAGTTAAAACCGTACAATAGTGAAAAGATTTTAATGTATGCTGAGGAAGTAAAATCATTATATGAAAAGCAAAGTGAAGAGAATAAAGAGGCATATTTACAGTCAATTGCGAAATTAGGATATGAAATTTATATTGTCGATGACCAAAAGAATGGAAAACGTATCGGTAATGCGTTTCGTAAGACGACAATTAGTGATGATACTGTTCATAAAGTATTGCAAGGCGAAACATTTAATGGCGTTTCCACATATCCGACCCGCCTATTTATTACTGGTTTTTTCGATAATGAATTAATAAATAGTGTCGGTGTACCGGTGCAGCACGGTGATAAACAGTACGCTTTATTTATTCGTCCTGACATTCAAAACCAATTTGGCGAGATGCGAATTTTCTTAGCGGTATTACTTGGTTTTATCGTGTTATTAAGCATTATTTTTATAGCGATTGCAGCAGGTTATATCGTTCGTCCAATTCGTAAATTTACGAAGGCTACGCAAAAAATTGCGAGTGGTGAATATGAAATTGAATTGGACGTAAAAAGAAAAGATGAAATTGGTACGTTATCTACAAACTTTCAAAAGATGACGAAAAGTATAAAAGAATTGGATGAAATGAGACAGGAATTCGTATCGAACGTCTCGCATGAATTTCAATCACCGCTTTCTTCTATACAAGGTTTTTCGAAAACATTGCAAACAGAAAAGATGAGTGAAGAAGAAAGAAATCATTACTTACGAATTATTGAGGGCGAAAGTAAGCGAATGTCTAGTTTATGTAAACAGTTACTTACGCTAGCTTCATTAGATAAAGAAGAGAAAGTTCTACAAATTAAAGAGTTTCACTTACAAAAGCAAATTAAAGACGTTATTTTTATGCTTGAATGGAAATGGCGTGAAAAAGATATCGCCGTTGAATTTGATGTGCCGGATATTACAATACAAGGTGATGAAAATTTACTTCATCAAGTATGGAGTAACATCTTTACGAATAGCATTAAGTTTTCAAACGACGGCGGAACGATTGAATTTGTTGTAGAAGAATTAGAGTCAAGCGTGATGATTTCTATATCAGACAACGGAATTGGTATGGAAAGAGAAGAAATGGACCGTATATTTGATCGTTTTTACAAAGTAGATACAGCAAGAGCAAGAAACGTAGAAGGTAGTGGTTTAGGATTATCGATTGTGCAGAAGATTGTGGAACTGCATCAAGGGACAGTTTCCGTATTTAGTACGAAAGGGGAAGGGACGACTGTTCGGGTTGAGCTCCCTAAATAAATGCAAGGGAAGAGGCTGTTTGGAACGGCCTCTTCTTTTTTATTCGTTAGTCTACGTGTAAAGTGAAAAAATGGGAGTCAGTCTATTTTATAATTGGACTAGTTTGTGGAATAAGATTAGCAGGAAGTTTATTTGAAAATATAGAATCTCTACAGAGTTATAAGGGTTTGATGAGAACTGTAACTATTTAGGGAGGAGATTACTTTGAAACGAGTTGACTTGTTTTTAAACGCATTAGATTCAACATTCGATAAAGAGAGTTGGTATGCACCGTTTAAACATGCTATAGAAGGACTTACAGCCGAACAGGCTATTTGGAAACCATCTGGAGAGGAAACGAATACCATTTGGGAGAATGTTAATCATCTCATTTATTATAAAGAGAGACTTGCGGCAAACTTGGAAGGCCGTGAATGGAAGCATAATCTCGACGGCGATGAAACCTTCAATCTTACCAATCAATCTAATGATGATAAGGAATGGAAGGAAGTCGTTGACCGTTCTGAAAATGCTCAACGTAATTTAAGACGGGTGTTGAGTGCAATTTCCGAAAAAGAGCTGGAACAAAATTCACTTGAGGGGAAATTACTGGACATCATGTTTCATGATGCTTATCATACGGGCCAAATTATTCAATTAAGGAAAATGCAGGGGGCATGGCCAGCAAATCGTTGATTGAACATTCTAGTTCGTTCTATTAAAGAGCGTTATTATTGAATAAAACTTACATCCAAGCATAACCCCGTTCTAAATTTAGAACGGGGTTATGCTTGTTTTGCTATAAAGCCGCACCTTTCCCACACTCTTCCTTAAACCGAACCCCAAAAGTATCCGCTGTAATTTCATCAGCTTTCGGCAATGCCCGTAATTTCGGATGAAGTAGCCATACGAGAGAAATGAATAAAATCCCGATGCTAGCGAGCGCGAAAATGAGTTGGCTACTAAATACATTTGCAGTGTATCCGCCAATTAAAGAGCCGAATGGCATAGCGATTGTGCCCATACTTCGCATGACTGAGTTGATGCGTCCAATATATTGATTTGGAATTACAATTTGACTAATTGTCGCAAATAATATGTTGGTGGCACCAATTGGTATCCAAGCTAGGCCAAATAAAAAAATGGATAACCATTGAAACGGTACAACCGTAGAGAGAAACCAAAAGATAGCACCAGTCGCAAAGCCAATAATAGAGACACGGCCAACGTTACGTTTGCCAACCCATGAACTGAATACTGCTCCAATTAAACTACCTGCTGATATAGCAGCTAAGAAGAAGCCATATGATTTCACGCCTCCTAAAGAATCAGCGAAAGAAGGGAGTATGGCCATCGTCATACCGATTGAAAAATTGGCAACAACTGAACCAATTAAGAATACGCCCATTAATGAACGGAAGACGATCGAAAACCCCTCTTTTAAATCAGAGAAATATTGTTTAGTTGAAAGTGATGTATTGGTTTCTGCTTGCTTTGGCATTTTTAATGAAAAGAACAAAAGGGCAGTAATCGCGAATGTAAAGGAGTCGATTACATATAAAGTAATTGCGCCAAATAGTGCTACTAATATTCCAGAAAGAGTCGTACAAATTAAATCAATGCCTTGATACGCAAATGAAAAGAGTGAGTTTCCTTTTAATAATTGTGTTTTATTCAGTAGAAGTGGTAAAGCTTTTGATTGTGCGGGATAGGCGAATTGTTCGATAAAGGCTACGATTGGCATAATGATGAGTAGTAGTTGGACTGTTAATAGGTCGAAGTAGTGTGTAATAGGAATGATTAATATAAGAATGCATTGCAAAACTTGTGTGATAACGAGGGTGTTTTTAATTGACCATCTATCAACGAATGGACCAGTAAGAAATTGAAGTGCAGAAGGTAATAACGTAAGAAAACCTGCTAATCCAGAGTAAAAAGGATTACCACTCAGTTTATATACGAGCCACATCGCTGCTACATAATATAAGCTATCTCCGATGTTTGTAAAAATTCTCCCTAAAAATAGTAAGAGGAAATTCCGGTTTTTTAATATGTCCACTTTATCTACTCCTTTGAAATAAATTTAATCGGTAAAATAAAATTGACCGTTGATGTAAAAAAAAATCCTATTACGATTTTTCTTCTTTTTTTACAAATCGCTGCATTGCTCGTTCGTCGATTTGTAGTGCAGTAGTAGAAATGTAATAAGATTTACTATTTGGATCTTTCTCCGCGTCTTTTGTGATCTCGTTTAATTCAGCCATCAATTCATAAAACTTTTTCACCCACACTTGAAATTGGTCTGGCGTGGCATCAAACTCCCAGCAGGATGAAACGTAATTCCACTCAGCTGGATTTTCACTTACTTTTCGTAATGTAAAAGCTTCTTCTGGTGCAGCGAGAATATGGCCTTTCGTCATTTCCGTCATTTGTAAAAAGATTTGGCGACCTGATTCGCTTAATAATTCTAAATGAGGTAATAGATCTGCGGCAGGGGTGAAGCCTTTAGCGACAGATTGATAAAATTTTTGAACGATGCCATTCTTTTCTTCTGTATAAACGATTTCTATAAAACCATTTTTCTCTAATTCTTTTAAATGATAATGAATTTTCGCCCTTGAAATGCCGAATTTCTCAGATAGTAGTTGTCCCGTATAAGGACGTTCGCATAGACGCATCATCATTTCGACACGTAGTGGATCGCTTATTGCTTTTAGTTGGCTATAAGTAGTTAGTGTTAACATGGGCTTCAAAATGATCAACTCCTCAAATTAAATTACTCGGTCAAGATTATTTGACTGAATTGTATCAAGGATATTATTTATTTTCAATACTTTCAGAAAATTTAATCTTTGTAATGTAATCTTCTGTTCATATTCCGTTCATAATTCTTTTTTATTATTAGTGCATAGAAAGTAAGAGGAAGGAGCGAGCGAAATGTTTTTAGCTCTGCGTGAATTGAAACAATCAAAATTAAGATACGGATTAATCGGACTTATTATGGTGTTATTATCATTTTTAGTCCTTGTGATTTCAGGATTAGCAAACGGATTATCATATGATAATGCTTCATCGATTCAAAATATGGAGGCAAATAAGTTCGTTTTAGCAGATGATGCGGAAAATAAATTACTTCGTTCACAAATTAAGCAAGATGATGTAGATAGCGTAGTAAATCAAGTAGGCGAGAAAGAGGCCGTTCCGTTTCGTGTAAAAATTTCAACTTATGAAAAGAAAGATAGTTCGAAAAAAGTTGATGTCGCTATTTTCTCAAGTGAACGCGATTCATTTTTAGAACCAAAAATTGTAGAAGGTGAGAAATTAGGTACAGCAAACAATGAAATGGTTGCTGATGAATCAATTAAAGAAAAAGGAATCGATATTGGGGATACAATTATTGATCCTGTTTCAAAGAAAGAATTTACAATCGTTGGATTTACGAAAGATCAAATGTTTAGCCATACACCAGTCGTTTATATAAATGAAGATGTATGGAGCGCTATTTCACAACCAAACCAAAAAGATTATAGTGCAATTGCACTTAATACAGATAAAGACATTAAAAATGCACATGTTATCGACAAAAAAGAAGTATTACAAAGTATTCCAGGATTTAAAGAAGAACAAGGAACATTAACGATGATCATTGCGTTCTTACTTGTTATCGCTGCGTTACTAATTGGTGTATTCTTCTACGTAATTACATTACAAAAAACACAGCAATTAGGTGTACTAAAAGCAATCGGTACAAAGAACACTTATTTAGCAAATAGCTTAGTCGTACAGGCGTTATTCTTATCAGTTGTGGCGATGATAATCAGTATTGTTCTTGTACAAGGGTTAGAACAAATTTTACCAGCAGGTATGCCGTTCTTATTAACAACACCGATGATTGCACAATATGCAGCAATCTTTATCGTAATTAGTATTTTAGGAACACTTATTTCGTTATATCAAGTATTAAAAGTTGATGCATTAGAAGCAATTGGAGGCGGGATGTAATGACTTCATTATTAAAATTAGACAATGTAAGTAAAGTGTACGGAGAAGGGAATACTGAAGTAACGGCCCTTCATCCGATATCGCTTGATGTGAAAGCTGGAGAGTTTATCGGAATCGTCGGTCCTTCTGGATCAGGGAAAAGTACGTTATTATCAATCGCGGGTGCTTTATTATCACCATCAAAAGGGGATATTTACATTCGTGAACAAAATATTACGAAGTTATCAGAAAAGGAAATGACAGACATTCGTTTGAAAAAAATCGGCTTCATTTTCCAATTCGCAAATCTTGTTCCATATTTAAATGTAAAAGAACAATTGCTTTATATTGCAAAGCTTAAAAAAGATAACAAACAAGAATCTGAAAAGCGTGCAGATCACTTATTAGCAGCATTTGGATTAGGAGAAAGAAAAAATCATTATCCAAATCAACTATCTGGTGGGGAAAAACAAAGGGTAGCAATCGCTCGTGCGTTCATGAACAATCCAGATTTAATATTAGCGGATGAACCGACTGCAAGCTTAGATTCAAAACGTGCACGTAAAGTTGTTGAAATGATGAAACGTGAAGTGAAAGAAAGTCAAAAAGCAGCAATTATGATTACACACGATGAAAGAATGCTTGATGTATGTGATCGTATATTGACGCTTAGAGATGGACAGTTAATACAAAATTAAACAATGAAAAAGGACAACAGTACATATAAACGCTGTTGTCCTTTTTATTAATAATTTAAGGTAGTTATAATAGCATTATTTTGAGAATAACGTTTTAATTTTATTGCGTGTTACTAATAAAAGTCCACCTAGAATAGATAACATTCCTAAAGCCATATTACTTGATTGCTCACTACCAGCGTTAGGAAGTTCTCTAGTATTGTTTTTCGCTGGAACAGTAGTATTGTTATTATCCGCTGTCGTTTGTTTAGGTTGTGATACTTCAGTAATTTTGTTATATACATTTTGCTTCGTTGTATGTAACTCAGCTAATTTGTCGTCAATTTTCTTCTCAGTATGTTTAAAGTCGTTTATTTTAATATCTAGGTCTTGTTTTTTCTTTGTTAAATCGTCTGAAACAGTTTGTTTTGCTTGTTTAATTTCATTTATTTTATTTATTAAATCCTGTCTAGCCTCTTGTAACTCAGCTAGTTTGTTTTTCACATCTTGTTTAGCTAGTTCTAAGTTAGCTGAAAGACCATCTAAATTTTGTTTGATTTTCTTAAGTTCTTCTAACGTGTTACCTGCATTCGGCTTGTTTTCTTTAATTTCAGTAAGTTTGTCCTCAGCAGTTTGTTTCGCTTTCTTTAACTCGGCTAATTTTTCATCTACTTGTTTTTTTACTTCCTTAAGCTCATTAACCTTTTGATCGATGTTTTCTTTATGCTGCTTAATTTCATTCACTTTTTCATCGACAGTTTGTTTATGTTCCTTAAGCTCATTAACCTTTGTATCGATATTTTGCTTATGCTCTTTAATTTCAGCGACTTTGTCATCTACTTGTTTTTTATGCTCTTTAATTTCAGCAATTTTATCCTCAGCAATCTGTTTATCTTGCTGAAGTTTTGTATCTAACTCTTGTTTCTGTTGCTTAATCTCGCCGATTTTTTCATCTGCAACTTGTTTACGTTCATGTAGTTCATTAACCTTTGTATCAACATTTTCCTTAACTTGGTTAAGTTCATTTAATGTTTGATCCACATTTTCTTTGTGTTGCTGCAATTTCGCATCTAACTCTTGTTTATGTTGCTTAATTTCAGCTAATCGATCTCCAGTACTTTGCTGGGGAGTAGCATCATTTACTTCTGCATGAGTAGGGGTAGAACCCGCAATCATTGCTAAAGCTAGTGTAGACGCAGCGATTGTTTGTTTTGTTTTCATATTTTTGTACCTCTTTCCTATGAATAAACTCTATTGTGTAAAATTGAGCATATAAAAGCAGATTATTATATCATTATATACCATGTTCGGCGCTTAGAGGAAGTATTTGCATAATAATCTGTGATTATGTAATTCTTATAGTCTCTTATTTTTGGATAGGGGATAAATCTTCAGCAAGATGAACAATTTCTTCGATAGTAGAGTTTACATCTTTATTATTGCGAATAACAAACAAATAATCAGCCTCGTTTTCTACAGGATCTACTACATCTTCATGAAGGGATTCAGCCTGTTGGCGATTGAGAACTTCTTTGAAGCTGGAATAGTTACCTCTAAAAATATTTGTACTTCGCGTGCTTCGAGCCACTCTTTCATAAAGTACATCATCTGGGATGTCAAAATGTACTAATATACGTACATATTCGTTTTGTGGAAATAATTCGTTTAGTAAATATAATCTTCCGTTTTTACTGCGATTAGAATTGCAAATGATAAGGTGTAAATTTGTATATTCTTTTGCATAATCAACGATGAATTTTGAAAGACCATGCTTAAATGTATTAGGGCCCTTAGTCGGCTGTAATTTTTCATAATGCGTGTTAATAAATTCGGCTTGGTTATCTTGATTCATAACGAAAGAGTGGGGTAACTCTTTTTCTAATGCTTTTGCAAATGTAGTTTTTCCGCTGTGTGTTTTTCCTACTGTGATGATGACTAATCTTTTCATATTGGCCTCCATAAGTATTGTTATAATCAGGAATGTTCGGTGTGAATCGACAATTTTCCTGCCAGAGAATATGCAAAGTGTCGGAGTGGTAGTGGGCTGAAAATTTTACAAATAAACTTATTTATTATGTAATTTACCAATATTAAAAAAGTGTGAAATAAGGTTCTCCTAGTCAGGAGGACCTTATTTTTGTTGTGAAAATGAAGGATTGTGATGTTGTCCTAATTCAAATGAACTAAAAATATTCTGTTTAGAAAGAGGCAAGCAATACTATCATTATTGAAATATGTATATGGAAGGGAATTTAATTTCGTTTATTTCTCTTGAAGTGAAGCATAAGGAATAATTACTTGAAGCTTTAAAAATCCCTGAAGTAAGGGAATGTTCCTGGTGAAAAGGAGATTTAGAGTAACTATTAATAATAGCTGTTAATAATAAAAAAGATGGGAAACGTATACCTTTTATTGTTAAGTGCAGCCTTTCATAATCTATGTTAAATTAATTGGAAAATTAATGGGGAAATGTTATGGTTTATTTGGTAGCTGCACATTATTTATGTTCAGTAAAAAAGGGGGATTAAAGTGGGAGCTAAAATTTTTAACGGCAGGCATATAGCCAATAGCAAGGATAAAGAATTTGTTGTTTTTATTATTGGTATGCGTATTAATAACCTATTAAAATTTTGGAAGTGGATACCAGTTTTTAACGCTATGGGACCTATGATTAAAGAATTGTATCAAAACCCACAATGGGGTTTCTTACATACAGAATTTTTATTTAGTTGGAGAAAAGTAATCTTAATTCAATACTGGAAAGGATTCGATGAGTTAGTAAACTACGCTCACGGAAAAAACCATTCATATGCTTGGAAATCATACAACAATAAGATTAAAGATAATGGGAGTGTCGGTGTATTTCATGAAACCTATCAAATAGAAAAAGGTGCTTCTGAAGCAATCTATGTTAATATGCCAAAAACAGGTTTAGCTATAGCTACCGAACACATACCAGTATCTCAAGATACTAATACTGCTAAAAAAAGAATGGGTGAATAATTTAGAATTTTTAATATTTATTTTAGTGAAAAATGAAGTATAAGAAAGACACCTCAGAGTGTTTTTCTTTTTTTCAAAAGGACCTGTTCATTAAAATAGGAATATTGTGTATGTAATTTCAATTTTCCTCTTGAAAACATACAATTTTTCGAAGTGTTAAGGAGGGTTAAAAACTTGACAAAAAAACTTATTTATGCTATAATTTACCAATATAAAAATAATGTGTATAATAGGGTTCTCCTGGCCAGGGGGACCCTATTTTTGTTGTGAAAATGAAGGAGTGTATGTGCATGAAACAAGGTGAAGCAAGTGTAACGTCGTTAGTATCAGCTTTCAGCAGGGCATACCATAGTGAATTTGATAGTTCTAAAATTTTTGATGATTATATCGCTAAAGAATTCATATCGCCAAAAGAACGTAACGAAATTGAAACGAACATGATTCAAGGAATACATTTTTTCAATAAAGGCATTGCAAAGCAGTTTCAAGATGATCCAAACGAAATATTAAAGTGGATTACACAAGTTCAATTATCACCAACACCTTTAGCACGTGCGGCATATTGTGAAAGAGTATTACTACACGAAATTACACTGGGAGCGAAACAATACGTTATACTCGGTGCGGGCTTAGATACGTTCAGTTTTAGACACCGAGAGTTAGAGAATAAAATAGAAATATTTGAAGTGGATCACCCTTCTACGCAGCAGTTTAAGAAGGAGAGAATAAAAGAAGCAGAACTTGAAGTTCCAAATCACCTTCATTTTGTTTCGATGGATTTTACGAAAGGAATTTCCTATGAACAGTTACGGAATGAAGGATTTGAACATAAAAAAACGTTCTTTAGTCTGTTAGGCGTTTCGTACTATTTAACGAAAGAGGAACTTGCTAGTTTAATAGAGTGTTTATTCGAGATGGTTCCAGCAGGTAGTTCTATTGTTTTTGATTATCCCGATGAAAACCTATTTACGGAAAAAGGGTTGTCTAACCGAGTTGAAAATATGGTGAAAATGGCAGCGGTAGGCGGAGAACCGATGAAGTCATGTTATTCTTATCGCGAAATGGAAGCATTGTTAGAGAAGTCGGGTTTACTCATTTATGAGCACTTATCACCAGAGGACATAAATAAATTATATTTTGAAGGAAGAAATGATTATTTGAAAGCTTTTGAGACGGTGCAGTATATGCATGCGGTGAAGAAGTAGATAATTAGTATAGTGAATTTTCAGGGGAAACAATTGGGATTTCTTAAGAAAGAAGAGATTTCGTCTTGTTATTGTACACATGAATCAGTTTACTTTAATAGGTAGATTAAAATAAACTATGATATGATTAGCATTGGATTTCTTAATAAGGGGGTTTTTAAATGACGCCAGAACAAATTGTTAGAAAATTTTTTGATGAAGTACGTTCGGGGAATAATCCTGACTTTTCAAATCAATTAATGGCAGAAAAAGTATTGGCACATCAAATTGTATCTGAAGAAGAACAAACAGTTTGCAGAACACCTGAAGATTATGCTGAACATGTAAGAGAGATGATTGAAGTATACGGTAACTTTTCTTTAGAAATTCAAGAATTTTTAGTACAAGGAAGTAAAGTATATGTACGTTGGAAACAAGTAGGTATGCATGTAGGAGAAATCGATGGATATGAACCTACAGGACTTCCAATCATTCAAATAGCAAGTGCAGTGTATAGAGTAGAAGATGGTAAAATTGCAGAGTATTGGATTCAAATTGATAGGTTAGGAATTCAAAATCAATTAGAGCGTAATAAAAATATTCAGTAGTTAATTCTTAGAGCTACGATTAGGCATGGAGAGAAATCTCTGTGTCTTTTTTTGTAAAAAAAGGAAATGAGCTGTAGTGATGGAAAATATAATTATAAATATATAGTATGTATTTATAATATTTGAATATATACTATATACGAATCGCTGTTTTGTAGAATCTAAAGGAAAGGGGAAATAGAAGATGTTGAAATTACAAGGGAAATTCAATGAAGCGAAGGTGTTTACTACTAATGTTGAAGAGACAGCAGCAGGTCAAATTATTGATCTTTGTAACCAAGAATTCGCAAAGGATAGTAAGATTCGTATTATGCCAGATACACATGCGGGGGCAGGTTGCACTATTGGGACAACAATGACAATTCAAGATAAAATTGTTCCTAATTTAGTCGGGGTTAATTAATCGGCTCAGACTTTAAACTACTCACTCAATTGACTGGGAACCCTAACGATAAAGTGAAACTTTAATCAGTGGGGGGCATTCCCCACTGATTATTAGTTGAACCAATCGGGCTTGTACGGGCAGCCCGACCCCCACCTAACTTCTTTGTTTTTGCTGAATTTTAAGGTCGAGGTCTTACTGCCCGTAAATAGCGGGATAAAAGGCGAGGGCAATCAGCAGCCAGTGGTTATGGTGACATAATCGAATGGTTCAGAGACTTGTATCAGGTTAGCAGACTGAGATACAGAATTATTCCTCATCCATTTTGAGCTGAAGCGGAATAATTAATACGGTGAGCCTACGGTAGAGACTGCATATCTCGATGACTGTAGAGAAGGTATAGTCCACTCTTTCAGGAAACTGGGAGGTAAGTACGATATTGGTTGTGGCATGGAAGTAGTAGTAATTGACAAGAAAAAAGAAGAAATCAACTTCGATCACTTAGACGAAACAATTCGTAAATTTGTCCCAAGTGGTTTTCGTATTCGAGATAAGGAACATCGATTTTCAAAAATGATTGATTTTAATAGTGTAAGGGCTCCATTTACATTACAGCGTGCTCAAAAAAGTATTGGTACACTTGGTGGTGGAAATCATTTTGTCGAACTGAATGAGGACGATAAAGCAAATGTATATATTGTCATTCATAGTGGTTCGCGTAATTTAGGGAAACAAGTAGCAGAGTATTATCAAAACCTTGCTTACGAGCAACTTATTAATGTTAAATCTATTAAAGAAGAAATCATTGAGCGTCTTACAAGAGAAGGTAGACAACAAGAAATACAGGAAGCTATACGAGGGATTAAGAAGCCATTGATTCGCAAAGAGTTAGCTTATTTAGAAGGTCAAGGATTTAAAGATTACATGAATGATATGAAAATTGCTCAAAAATATGCGGAGTTAAATCGTAAAGCAATGATGGATGAAATTGTCACTAGAATGGATTGGACAGTAACGGATCAATTCACTACAATCCATAACTACATCGATATGGAAAATATGATTTTACGAAAAGGTGCTATTTCAGCTCAGAAAGATGAACGAGTAATTATTCCAATTAATATGAGAGACGGTTCAATTATTGCATTTGGTAAAGGAAATCCAGATTGGAACTTTTCTGGACCGCACGGGGCAGGACGCATTATGAGCCGTAAGAAGGCGAAAGAAGTACTTAACTTAGAGGATTTTCAAAATACAATGACAGAAGTTTGGACTACATCTGTTGCAGAAAGCACGTTAGATGAAGCACCAATGGTATATAAGCCAATGAATGAAATTGTTGAGAATACAAAAGAGACAATTGATATCAAACATATTATTAAGCCGATTTACAATTTTAAAGCGAATTAAAAGGGGAGTAACGTTTATTATTAGAAAATATAATATTGGGAAGTAGGCATTATATTTTCTAATAATCCTCTAAAATCGATGCAGTGAGCTTTTATAGAGAAACTCCAGTTAGGCTTTTAAATACGAGACTATCAAATTTCAACCAAATGGGATGCGACGTTTTCAGCGTTATAAGGTGAAGTTACGAGAGAAAAATAAACTAGATGGAGTGTCATGAAAGATGAAAAAATTATTGCTATATTTGTCCTATCTGTCAGTTTACTTGTAGCTGGTATCGTGTTGGTTGATATAAAAAAGACAGTGACTCAGTCGGATGTCTCCAAAAAAGAAAAGAAGTCTATGTATAAGGAAGTAAATGATCCTATTATTTTAGAAGACAACTTTCAATCTGGACTAGAAAAATGGAAAATAGCGATCAACGAGCCGGAAAACCGTATCAACCTAGATACTGATACGATCTCGCAGCGTGTACATATAGTAGATGCGCCCGACATGACGAGGAATTACAAAGCAGTGCAGTTCGTTGTTCCACATTCTCAAGGCCAATTCCGTTCAGAAATTGCACAGCCATACGAAGAAGGGTTCCACGAACGTTGGTATTCAGCACGGATTTATATCCCGTAGGATTGGGTGTTCGACAAGAGCAGTGGCAACGATATCGTCATGCAATGGCACGCCGTACTCGGCAGTGAGCGAGTAGATCGGGATTTTCCAGAATTGGCTATTGCAGTGGAAGGTGATAGATGGAATATACAACGAGCATTTGGTTCTCCTGCGAATATAGGGCGCGATTTTAAGACATTGGATGGACTAGTGCAAAAAGGAGTTTGGTCTTCTTGGGTAATCTATGCAAGGTGGTCAGCAGGAAGTGAAGGATTACTACGAATATGGAAAGATGGAAAAGTTGTATGGGAAGTGCAAGGTCCTAATGCCTATACTACACGTGCGCGTACGCCTTACCTCAAGATAGGGCTTTACCACCCACAGTGGAAACCGAAGTATGGTGAAGTGAAACCTGGTCCGGTGAAAGAACGGAAGATTTTCATCACAGATGTCAAGATTGGAAATGAAAAGGCGACCTATCAGGATATGGTGACCAAAAGTGATTCCTTAGAAAAGGGAAAACAGATATCCGGAACAAGTGGTAGCTCCTCATCGATTGGAACGTTAATTCGAAGCTTCAGTGCCAAATAAAAAATGGTTTACGGATGTGACGTATCTATTATTTATTGTATATATCAACGATTATGGATATCTTTAATCAAAAACACTGACAGTAGCAATGAATTTTTTGTGAAGAACAAGGAAATGAAATGTAGTGTAGTGATAGAAAATATACTGATAAAAATATGACTCTTGGAAGTAGGAGGCTTATGAAAAATAATGTAAATGTCTATATAGGAGTAGTAGCAGCTATAAGCATTTTTACCCTTTCGATAGTTTTCCTTTATTTTAATCCTTACAGCAAGCAAGTGCTTGATAAGGAAGTATATATCACTGTATTTTTCATGTTCTTACTTCCTTCTTTTCTAGCAGTAATTGCGGCAGTTACTAGGAAAAAAACTTTTATGATTGTTTGCTGCATTTGGATGTTACCAGGAACTCTTTATCTTAGTGCAGCTGCAATACCTACGTTATGGAATTTATATATTATATTTCTAATAATTTATTTTTTATCAATTGTTTGGATGAAAAAGAGAAATGCTTGAAGAGTATTTCTCTTTTTTATTAAGTTTTTGAAATGAAGGGATGAGTAGCGTAATGAAGAGAGGATTGTCTAAATTAGCAGATATACTAGTCAACCATTCTACTAAAGTGCAACCTGGTGATCAAGTGTTAATTCAAAGTGTTACTGAAATAGATCCTATGGTAATTCGTGAAATTATTAAAGCTGTGGAAAAAGCAGGGGGATATGCGCATGTATCAATGCGCGACGTTTCTGTTACTAGGCAATTGATTTTGTCAGGATCTGAAGAACAATTTAAGTTATTTGCAGATTGGGAATGTTATCGCTTAAGTAAGATGCAAGTATATATTAATCTTCGTAGCCCTAGAAATGCATATGAATTAGCAGATGTGCCATCAGAAAAAATGAAATTATATCAAAAGATATTTGGAAAGGCACATAGTGAGGCAGTGTATAAAACGAGATGGGTGACAACAAGAATTCCGAATGTGGCTTCTGCTCAAGAAGCGAATATGAGCACTGAGGCTTATGAAAAATTTTATTATGATGTATGTACGTTAGATTACAATAAAATGTCGAAAGCAATGGAGCCATTAAAAGAATTAATGGAAAAGGCAAAACGAGTGAAGATTATTGGAGAAGGGACGGATTTGAATTTTTCAATTGAAGGAATAGGCGTTTTAAAGGGAGATGGTACGGATAATATCCCTGATGGCGAAATATATACAGCACCTGTTAAAGATTCTGTAAATGGAGTAATAACGTTTAACACAATATCTGTTCAACAAGGTTATGCGTTTCAAAATATAAAGTTACATGTTAGACAAGGGAAAATAATAGAGGCATATGCAAATGATACAGAGCGAATGAATCGAATTCTTGATACGGATGAGGGAGCAAGGTATATTGGAGAATTTGCACTAGCGTTTAATCCATATATATTGTACCCGATGAATAATACGTTATTTGATGAAAAAATAAATGGTAGTTTTCATCTAGCAATTGGAGATTCGTTACAAGGTGCAGACAATGGTAATAAATCAGCGATACATTGGGATTTAGTAAACATTCAAAGACAAGAGTATGGCGGTGGTGAAATTTGGTTTGATGATGTACTGATTAGGAAAGATGGGTGTTTTATTTTACCAGAGCTGTTAGGATTAAATGAAGAGAATTTAAAAAGGTAAAGTGCTTTATTGAAATTGTGTAAAGGAGATCAAAACCCTAGGACAGGGGCAATATAGGAGGAAGTTAAAATGGGAAAGAGTGAAATGTTTCAGGATTTTAATTTTAAGTTAGTGGTAATTGAAGTTTTATTAGATAAAGAGCCACTATTTCTAAAAGAATTGAAAGACTTAATAGATAAGTATACGAATAATTTTGAATGGTATTCAGGAGCTGGACCAATTGTTGAAATTAGAGATTTTTTAGAAGAGTTAACTTTGGAAATAAGTGATTTGGAAAAGGTTGAATCCCTTTGCTTTGATGGAGGGAATGAAATTTATCATATTTTAAAGCCTGATTGGGATGGTGAAGACAGTTTATTTGATGTTATATCTGTTGAAGGATTTCAGAATCTGAAAAATTTAAAAACAGTGGAATATATTTCAATGTGTTACCCGAAAGTATTAGAACCATTAAAACAAGCTGGAATAGAAATTGAGGATTAATGAGAGGCAAGTTATGTACTAATGGAAGCGGTTTTTCTTGTTGAAGGGTCGCTTTTTCTTATGTAACTAACAGAATAGAATGGAGGATATTATGATAACAATCGATAGAGATGGTGAAGCCTATTGGAGTAAAACTGTTGATTTAGGCATTTTAGGTAAATTCACTAGCATTTTTATAGATTTAGATGGATGCGATATAACAGGGGCGACGGATAATATGCTTCAAGAAGAGAAGATAGAAAAGGCTACAAAATATTATGGTAATAGATTCAAAGAGTTAGAAACAAATGTGGGATTTATAAATGAGCAATTTCTAATGTGGGTTATAACGCACTTATGTGACATAGAATATCCATTTTGGGAATTTGGTGATGAAGATGAAAGTAGTGAAGATTATCCAGATTATATAGTAAAAGAAGAAATAAAAAAATTCGAAGATGAGAATGGACAATTGCAACATGATCCGTATAGTCCAAGCCCGATTTATAGAGAAATTCAGGAATATAATGCATATAACAATGAAGATAATTTATCAAGCTATGAAATTATAACGAAATATTTACCAGTTCTTGATTTCAAAAAACTTGTAGATACAATTAGAGCTAGTAGTATAGATACATTTGAAGATAACATAAACTTTCAAGTGAGTAGTGAGGTTTGTGGCGGAATGTTACTTTGTGCTACTTACGGAACAATCTATGTTAATAATGAGTTAGAAGTTACGCATAACTGTTAATATAAAGATTACTGATAGGGATATAGCTACACATCTATTAACTTGAAAATATTAACTACCCCAAGAGTGAAAACCGCTATTCTTACTAAAAGAATAGCGGTTTTTCATTATTTAAATATAATTTCATCTGAATTTAATGGAGATTTCATCTACAAAAGTAGTAGAAATCTTATTTGAATTTACTACCACAGTTGGATTTATCATATATCTATTTCGATAAAATAGTAAATAGATATATCAGATTTGGAGATACATTACAATGATTATACATATTTCAGATTTTAAATTACAGTAACTATTTAACCCGTTGTTACCAATAAAGAAAGGAGCAAGTAGAATGATACAGAACATATATGAAACTCATTTACATGTAAGAGATTTAGAAAAGGCGATAGATTTCTATCAAAATAAGTTAGGGTTAGTATTAGCAAAAAAACTATCCAAAAGAAAATTGGCTTTCTTTTGGATAGGAGAAAGTAAAAAGCAAATGCTTGGGCTATGGGAGGTACATAATATTGATGTGTTTGAGATGAAACACTTTGCTTTTGGGGTAGATTTAGAATTTCTAAAGACTTCTAAATTGTGGTTAGAGAGTCGTGGAATAGAAGTGGTAGGAAGCCAAGGAAAAGGAAATCAAGAGCCAATTGTCCAAAGATGGATGCCAGCTGCTAGTGTATACTTTCTGGATTGTGATGGGAATAAATTAGAGCTTATTTCAATGTTACATGATGATCCAGATGAATTAGAGTATGCATCTTATTTAAGTGAATGGGATGCGGAACACCGAGAAAAATAAATAAGATGGTATCTATAAACGGGAAAAATGTTATTCTTTTTTGAAAAATATACAGAAAAGGTGGACGTTTTACTTTACCAGAGTTATTCGGATTAAATGAAGAGAACTTAAAAAAGTAGCGTATTTTATTGTGGTTATGTAACGGAAACTAAAAGATTTATCATATAAATTTACATTTATTTAATGTTAAAGGCTAGAAAGCTGGATTGGCGCGAATCGCTAATTGTGGATTGCAAAAAAAGACAAAACCTCTTAAAAAACAATTAATTTTTTACTCCATCAATCTTTACAATCCCTCCTTATAATGTGAATTGGACAAGCATCTAAGAGAAAGCAGAACATGTCAGTTTATACATTCTATTATTAGGGGGAGAATTTGTATGAAAAAGACAGTTGCCTCATTAGCTATTATGGCGGCTTTATTACCGACGTTTTCAGCACATGCAGAAGGGAAAGAGCAAGTCCGAAAATCAGGTACAACTTTTAATGTTATTAGTGATATTCAAGGGGATTTAGGGGATTTTGATCATGTGTTAAAAGATATGAACAAAGTGACGCCACTTTCTAGAGCGCTTATTATGAATGGGGATATAACGCCAACTGGACAGCAGTCACAATATGATGATGTAAAGCGCGTGCTAAACAAAAATAAGCATCCGGAAAATGTATGGTCAACTGTTGGGAATCATGAATTTTATGCTGGCAAATGGACAGCTGATGGGAAATTATCTCAAAGCACATGGCCAAATGGTGTAACGGAGGAAACGCTATTTAACCGCTATCTGAAATTTAGTGGGCAAGAAAAGGTATATCATAAAAAAGAATTAGACGGTTATCCGCTTTTATTTTTAGGAACAGAAAAATATATGAAATATCACGATTCGAAAATGTGGGATGAAGTATATATGAGTGATGAGCAATTAGGATGGTTAAAACAAAATTTAGAAGAGTACAGCCAAAAAGATAAAAATAAACCAATTTTCATTTTCTCTCATCACGTTTTACCTGATACGGTATTTGGATCAAGACAATCACCATATTTACAAGACTATTTAAACGTCGATAAATTGTACGATATATTAAAAGACTATCCGCAAGTTGTTTTCTTTACGAGTCATACGCATTGGGATTTAAATTTACCGGACTGGGCTGGTAAAAAGAAAATTGCAGGCGGAGATGAAAAAGGATTTACAGTTGTAAATACAGGCGGAATTGAAACAGGCTGGATGTCAGCTGGACCGAATGGGGGAGAGAAGACTGCTCCAGATGGATATTCATTTAAACAAGGATTACAAATAAAAGCATACGGTAACGATGTAATCGTAACAGCTTATGATTATAAACGTGATAAAGACATAAAGAAACTATTAATTAGCGATTCGAAAATTGCACAAATGGCACCAAATGTAACAGCAGATGATAGTAAAAATATAATTGTCGGTGCAACTGAATATATGGAGTACTCTATAGATGGAACGAATGAGTGGCATACGTATAATCCAGGAAATCCTCCGAAAATTGATGGGGAAAAAATCGTTTACGTCCGTCATAAAGGAGAAATGAATTTACAGCCGGGATTAACACAGCTGCTTCGTTTTTCGGTAAATAAGTAATTGGAAGAGGGCCTACTTTTTAATGAGTGAGCTCTTTTTATTTTGTTGTTTTTTGCCGATAAATCGATATTTTATGTCGAATCGTTGATATATTTCAAGTTATGAACGATATATTTGAAAAATTGTTGATGTAAATTTCATGTACCGTACTGAAGTTAAAATCATTAATGCAATTGCGTTTACCGAAATGAAATTCAATACATTTTTAATCCAGAAAGATGACTTCATCATTTTTACATGTAATAATAGTATCGTTACATATATTGTGAAAGAGTATAAAAGGAGCGTTACAATGAATTTAGCTAAATTCCCTAGAAAAAAATATACAGAATCATATACACCAATTGAAAAGTTAAATAATTTTTCTGAAGCACTTGGTGGGCCGACTATTTATTTTAAACGAGATGATTTACTTGGTTTAACAGCTGGCGGTAATAAGACGAGAAAGTTAGAGTTTCTAGTTGCGGATGCACAGGAAAAGGGTGCAGATACGTTAATTACAGCTGGTGGTATTCAGTCAAACCATTGCCGTCTAACACTTGCAGCTGCGGTAAAAGAAAAAATGAAATGTATTCTTGTGTTAGAAGAAGGGCTTGAGCCAGAAGAAAAGCCAGACTTTAACGGAAACTATTTCTTATATCATTTATTAGGTGCTGAAAACGTAATTGTTGTGCCAAACGGAGCAGACCTTATGGAAGAAATGCATAAAGTAGCGAAAGAAGTAAGTGAAAAAGGAAATACGCCATATGTCATTCCAGTTGGTGGATCGAACCCTACTGGCGCAATGGGATATATTGCTTGTGCGCAAGAAATTATGGCTCAATCATTTGAACAAGGAATTGATTTCAGTACAGTTGTTTGTGTAAGTGGTAGCGCTGGTATGCATGCTGGTTTAATTACTGGTTTTTCCGGAACGCAAAGCAAAATTCCTGTAATCGGAATAAATGTAAGTAGAGGAAAAGCAGAGCAAGAAGAGAAAGTAGCAAAACTTGTAGATGAAACTTCAGCTCACGTTGGTATTCCAAACTCTATTTCACGCGAAGCAGTTACATGCTTTGATGAATATGTAGGTCCAGGTTACGCTTTACCAACATCAGAAATGGTTGAAGCAGTACAGTTACTTGCGAAAACTGAAGGTATTTTACTTGACCCAGTTTATACAGGTAAAGCAGTAGCGGGACTAATCGATTTAATTAGAAAAGGTAAATTTAATAAAGAGGACAACATTTTATTCGTGCATTCAGGTGGCTCACCAGCTTTATATGCGAATACGTCTTTATTTGCGTAAGTGTGAAAAAGCATTGGGTATCCAATGCTTTTTGTTTTGAATAAATGTTGAAATTTGATACAATTTCGTGAATATGCGATGATTATTCAACATGCAATGGTAAACAACGATATATATAGGAGATTGATGTATGACAGAATTTTGGGAAGCAAGTTTTATAGAAAATCAAATGATGTGGGGATTTGAAGCTTCAGACTCCGCAATTTTAGCGAAGGACTTTTTCCTTGAAAAGAAAGTGAAGGATATATTGATTCCTGGTATTGGGTACGGTAGAAATGCAAAGGTTTTTATTGATAACGGAATACATGTAACAGGTATTGAAATTTCAAAAACGGCGATTGAATTGGCAAAACAAAATGAGCTTAATGCTAATTTCTTCCATGGTTCAGTAACTGATATGCCTTTTGATAACAAACTGTATGATGGCATATTTTCTTATGCACTTATTCATTTATTGAATGAGGATGAGAGAGAGAAGTTTATTAAAGATTGCTATAGTCAGTTAAAACCAAACGGATATATGATTTTTACTACTATTTCTAAAGGTGCCCCAATGTTTGGGAAGGGGAAACAACTGGGGAAAGACTACTTCGAGATAATGGAAGGGGTAAAAATGTATTTCTATGATATTGACTCGGTAAAACAAGACTTTGGAAAATATGGACTGATGGAAACTACAGAAATTGTGGAGCCACATTAAAATATGGCAAGTAAACCTCCATTTAAATTTATAATGATCAAATGTAAAAAAATACTATAATTACCATTGTGTAAAAATAGTGAAAGATTACTTAATAAGCTGCTTGAGTAAGCGATTCACTCATTGTTCTTTAAAGGCGAAGTAAGGGGAGTCAAATGGCGTCCCTTACTTCGCTTAATTTATTTTAAAGCAAGTTTTAAACTTTCAACGAACCATTTGTTACGGATTATATTTATATTTTACGTGAAATGATAACCGAACCAAAGGAAAAATAAAATAATTGCTGTATTAAATAACGTAAAGGTTAAACCGATAATAGATAAAATTCTCTTTTCGGTACGACTACAAAAAGAGATAACTGCTAAGATAATTGCTATAACAGCGGAAGTTAAAATGAAGTACGCGAAAGGAACCACGTATTCTACTCCAACTCTGTCTAAAACAGGTGAGAAGAGAAAGAGGTTAATAGTAACGAATATACTTACAATGAGAAACGTATAACTTTTCCAAGTGTATGTTTTTAGTTGCATTGAAGGGCACTCCTTCTTTATTAGTGTTTATATGTCTAATTGTAAGGTGTTTACCTTTATTTTACAATTAAAGATAATTTTATTAAAAAGAGGGGTACTAATATGCGAATCAGAAATTTGATTGTAGTTTTTATCGCTATTTGTATATTCATAGTAACCGGCTGTTCAAATATACTAGGAAATGAAGATCAAAGAATCGAAGTGCAAAAACGCATTGGTGATGATTATGAGGATTTGAATGTAGTTACAGACAAGAATCAAGTGTTGCAAGTAAAGAAAATATTAAATGAAATTCATTTTGAAAATAAAAAAGTGGAAATGTCTCGTTCAGCTGATTATCACTTTGTTTTTCAATTTAAAAATCCGAAAATAGAGGCGAAAGCTGTATTGTATCAAATTTGGATAAGTCCTAATAAAGATAAAGTAGAAGTAATGGCGGAGGATAATCGGTATGCTCAATTAGAAGGAAAAAATGCAGTCACTTTGTTTTTGATTGTTACGGGAGAGAAGTTAGCTGAATAAAAGTATATGGTACTTAACTTTTGGGTGTTTATTGTAATAAGTTACTACTTGTAAGGGACTATTCAATGTGCCGTTCTATTAAAAATTCTAAAGTTGATCAATTAAATGCAATCAAATCTAGTCAAAAGTAATGAAATTTCAGGAAAAATAAGGTACACTAGTCAATGGTTTTGGTTTAAAATCGATGGACGTTAATGTATACGGGGGAAAGATTGATGAACAACAATCCAATAAATGAATCAGTTGAAGAAGTTGAGAGAAAACGAGTAAGATCAAGCAAACGTTTTATAAACTGGAAGCTTATCGCAGCGGGTATTGGTATAATTGCACTTCTCATTGGGGGAATGAGTTATTACCAGGCAACTCACTTCAATTCGAATGTTACGATTAATGACACCAATGTTGGTGGTTTGAGTGCTGATCAGGCAATACAGAAACTAAAAACATCTGGACTAGCAAACAAAGTCTATGTCGATCAACAACAAATTTTAGATGAAAAAGATACAAAAACGGAACTTACGGAAAAAGATTTGCCACAAGTTAAGAAACTATTAAAAAGCCAGTGGACATTTTTCCCTTCTTCAAAGGAAAAAAATTATTCATTGCTACCGGACGAGGCAGATCAGTATCGTAGTGAAACGATGAAAAAACTTGTAGAAGAAAAGCTCATCTCTATGAATGAAAAACTAAAAGCGCCTCAAGATGCTATGGCGAAGCTTGAACAAGGAAAAGTTGTTATCTCGAAGAGCGTTGATGGAAAACAGTATGACGTTACTAGTCTACTGAAAGATTACGACAAGCAGAAGTATAAAAGTGAAATTCATCTGAAGTCTGCATACATAAAGCCTATTAAAGAAGACGACCCAATTGTCAAAAAAGAGGAGGAAGCACTACAAAATCTTCTTAGGCAGTCCGTTGAGTATAAAGTACAGAATGAAGTGTATCCTTTAAAAGCAAAAGATTTAATTCAAAATGCCTCTATGTCAAAGGATATGAAAGTTACAATCGATGCGAGCGACATTAAGAATAAGATTGCTGAAATTAATAATGCTAAATCAACGTTAAATAAAGATTTCGCATTTAAAACTCATTCTGGTTCGGTCATATCAGTAAAAGGGCAAGGCTACGGCTGGGCACTAGATGTTGAAAAAGAAACAAAACAAGTTGGGCAAGCTTTTGAAAAGGGTGAAAAATCTCTATCTGCTTCTAATATTCACGGAAATGGTTGGGAGAAGGAAGGTATCGGTTATAAAACAACATCGAATAATGGCATCGGAGACACGTATGCGGAAGTTTCAATTGCAGAGCAACAAATTTGGATTTATAAAGATGGAAAATTAGCAGTCACAACAAATGTAGTAACTGGTAAACATAGCACGAGTGAAGATACATCACCAGGTGTGTGGTACGTCCTATATAAACGAACACCATACACGCTCAAAGGAAGCGCAGTAGGTAAAGCTGATTATGCAGTTAAAGTAGATTACTGGGTTCCATTCACAAATAGCGGTCAAGGATTCCATGACGCAGGCTGGCGAACAAACTGGGCGAATAATGCTTATTTAACAGGGGGATCAGGCGGATGTGTTAACCTTCTTCCTAATGTTGCAAAATCTGTGTATGATAGTTTGAACACTTATGATCCAGTTATCGTGTACTAAAAAATAGCAATCTTGCGTGAAGCGATGTATGTATTAAGAACTTAAATTAAAAAAAGAAGCAGAAAATCGTGAGTGATTTTCTGCTTCTTTTTTATTATTTATACTATGCACTTCTCGTGTACGGGGGGATAGTTATAAAAAATACAAAATATAAGCTAGGTACATTTAAACATAAAATGTGGTTATCAAGTCAGAGAAAGGCACCTGATGGTATCTTTTCTTTATTTTCAAAAGGACCTGCTCAATATCATCATGGATTTTTATTGATGGCATTTATTTTTATATTTACTCATAAGAATGGAACTAGCATAGTATTTACTGGGGGGATTAAGAATGAATAGGGATGAAACCTCATTACATCCTGATACGGGTGTTACGTCTGTAATGTTTGTTGAACGGTCATTAAATGAAATTCGTTTTTGGTCTAGAATCATGAAGGAGCATTCTTTTTTTCTTCGATTGGGGTTTAGATGTGAGGATACCCAACTAATCGAAGAAGCTAATCAATTTTATCGATTGTTTGAACATATCGAACAAATAGCGTATTCCTATACAAATGAAACAGATCCTGGGCAAATAAAAAGATTTAATTCAGAAGTACAACAAGCTGCAACTAATATTTGGGGATTTAAACGAAAAATTCTAGGATTAATTCTTACATGTAAATTGCCAGGGCAAAATAATTTTCCACTGTTAGTTGACCATACAAGTAGGGAAGCTGATTATTTTAGAAAACGCTTAATTGAGTTAAATGAAGGTAAATTAGATGCCCTTCCTGATGCTATTATTAAAGAAAATGTTTTCTTTTTAAGGATTATGGCAGACCATGCTAAATTTATTGGTCATCTTCTTGATCCATCGGAAAGAAAGCTTGTAGATACAGCACGGAATTTTAGCAATGATTTTGATGAATTAATGTATCAAGCAATTGACTTAGAATCTATGAAACCACAATCTCAAACAGTTCCTCTTTTAGATCAATTTTTAGATCAAAATCGTGTGTCAGTCACATCTCTTCGGGATTTTAAGAAAACGGCACGTGATTTAATTGAGCAATGTAAAATAAAGAGTATTATTCATCCATTATTAGCAGACCATGTATTTCGTGAAGCTGATAGATTTCTTGAAATCATTGATATGTTTGATGCTCATCTTACCAATATTAAATCACAACCTAGATATTAAAAAATATAGAAAGATACTATTTTTCCTTAAGCTGAGAAGTTAACAATTTATTGTTAGCTTCTTTTCCTTGTGATTTTTAATATTTCCAAATTATCCCCTTACAAATTACCCAAAAGAAACAAAACGGAAAGAGATTGAGATGAAAAGAATGGTTATTCAAATCGGCACATTATGGAGACAGTTCGAATTAAAAATGTTGAATAAAATTGACACTGAATATCATTTGCATTTATTATGGAATCGTCCCATGTAATTGGATATGATTTTTGTGAAAAAAAGTCTACTTTTTTATTAATGTAATAGATTTCAATTAAAATGTCACTTTCAAGAACTATCACTAATTTTTTTTTTGAATTTAAACGTAGGAAAGGGTAAGTAAAAATGAACTGGAAAAAAGGCGGATTATGGATTATTATTTTTTTCATTGTAAAAGGTACGATTTCTACACTTTTACTTGTTACAGGTGCTAAATATTTTAATTTATCATATATGCAACTTTTCGTGCTAGTACTGATCTTATTACTGATTTCTCTCATAAGTCGAAAATTACTCTATAGACATAAACAAAATAAAAAGCAAAAAGAGCTAAATGTATAATGAAGCCCCAGAGATCTTTGGATTTCTGGGGTTTTACTTATTCAATAGTGAGTTTTGGGTCCGCAATACGGATGGTACAAATTGATCTATTAGTAAAAGAGGGAGACACCATACCAACTATTGTAGATAGCACTCAACGCAAAGGATCTATATTATTTGCGGCTAATGATATGAAACATATGTATGAAGTTGCAGAGAAAATATGTGACAATATAACGTTTGTTTATCAGGATTTATCAGAATGGAAACCTTCTTTTAAAAAATATATGTAAAAAAATGTGGCAAATTACTGGTCTATATAAAAAGAGAAATTTTCGAATTCCCTGATAGTGCTAAACCTAAGCAAAATAATTAACCATCCTACGCAAGAAAGTTCAGGTAGCTAATCGCATATGTTTTATGGAAAGGATGTGATTGAATTATGGAACGACCGAATTGGGGAATTGGAGGATTAGTATTCGTTGGCTGCATGTTTCTTGGCGGAGGAGTGGGATCTATATTAGGTGATACTCATGCTGGATGGCTAATAGGGATGGGTGCTGGATTTATTGGGATGGCTTTAACGAGACTGATCAGAAAGTAATATAACGGGATTCTTCTTCGGATAAATAAGGAAATATGTATGTAAGTAATTCATGGTATAAGAGCTCTATAAATTATAGTTAGAAACTTCTCTTTTCTAAACTACTCCATACATAGATATGATTCTCAAGTCGGAGGATGGCACCTTAGGGTGTCTTTTTTATGCTCTCTAAAAATTTCTGAACATATAATAGCTGAGTTTTGCCTTCAGTCTCCGATGCCCATTAAGCATAAAATAAAAATTTTGCACCATTTAAACTCTGATAACAATTCATACGATCAAGAATAATTGAGCTAATAGATTCATTACCGTTTCAGACCGATGTATTCATTCATAACCTAACAGTAAAAGGGGGGATGATTAAAGGTATGGCGATTAATGAGGAATCAATTTGTCAACAGTTTGCAAGAATTATCGGTGGCCAAGAAGGATTCGCCGGTGGAAAATGTGTGGCAACAATAAATCGGGATGAAATACAAGCAACAATCTTAGGGAAACGTTTTAGAGTAACAACTTCCTTCTCATTCGAATCAAGAGATCATAAAACTGGACGGGCATTATGTCTAGGACGGGTAGCGCTCTTACAAAAGGAAGTCACTGGATTTGTTGCTACAATTATTAAACAAGGAATAATTGTTTCGTCTATACACAATGAGTGGTTATGTGATGATCCAAATTTGATTTACGTTAATATTGAAGACGTTGATGATCCACTAACTTTCGCAAGGAAAGTTAGAAGAGCGTTATGCAATTAACTAATTTCTTTCGTTAAATGAGATGCTATCACATGCGAATTTTCAGTCCACTTTCGATGGACAAGAAAAAGATTCTATTATTTATGTATTAGCAAGTGAGTCTGAAATAATAGAAACAGTTAACAAATCGAGTAAGAAAACCAATCGTTTATGATGATTATGCTTTACTAGATTTTATTCAAAAGCCGAGTACGTATTTTATCCCGTAAATGCCCGATTTGCCTCAACTAAATCAGTGGGGGATGAGCGCCCTCACTGAAACGGATTAAAGTTTCGCTTCATCAGCAACAGCATTTATTTTAGCTGGTATTGTACTTTTTATTATGTTTTGCCCAGATCCATTAAATAGTTCAAAAAAGATTTGACTACTTTTCAAATAAATAAAAATTAAAAAACCGGTTCTTTCGTAAAGGAACCGGTTTTTTTGCGTATGAAATTTTCGCTTTGTTGGTGCCACCACACCTCTATCAAGTTATCAGATACAAGGTAATAAATGTTTTTATAATTTGAAAGACGAGGAAACGAACTTGGAGGAAGTATTGGAAGCATGTTTGAGAAGATTAAATCAATGGAAAAGGAAATGTTTTTTAGCCTGGGCTAGGACCTATCCGCCCGTTCTAATTAACTAAAAGAAGAACTTCCCCATACCGATTAGACTACTAATCATTCCTATTCCATTCATGCTGCTTTTTCCTACTGCAAGTAAGTTTCCAAGCATTCCTGGCTGACCGTTATTCCCCCATCCCATGGGACTTACCTGTCCTCCCCACGCTGGGGGGGTTCCGAAAACACCCCATTTATTGGAATTAAAATTAAAAGCCTTGGCTGGCGGTGATAGTAAAGCGGCAAGATGCCCTTGTGCGAACATCCCTGTATGATTGAATGGTTGAGCCCAAGGGAAGGAGGAGGGGTGAAAATTGAAACCTGCATGGCCTGAAAATGGAGCCCAATTAGCAGGATGTCCTTGGGGCATCATCCCCGCATAATTGTTTGGCTGGCCCCAAGAGAAGGAGGAGGACTGGGGATTGAAACCCGTATAATTGGCTGGTGAATCCCAACCAAATGGATAGACTCGACAACTCCAATTCTCAGGAATCTTCAGACCATTCATTCCCTCAGCTTTAGTTATTTGGGGCTGTGAATATAATGATGACATTGAAATTTGGTTATTATATTGTTCCTCGTTTCCCTTTGAATTCAAATACCAATATTGGTGCATAAGCTTATTCCCCTCACTTTAAAAATGTAATGTTAGACTTAGCCTATGTAATATTCCTTTTTATGGATGGTTACATAACTAGATTTACAAGCCTGTATTTAAATGTTTATAAAGGTGTAATCAATAAAAAAGATTTTAAAATGTTACGTTGAGCAAATAGAATTGCTAAAAAGAGAATATCCATTCGAAGAGTTTGGCAAAATACTGCAAGGATAATGTATTTTTGTGCAGATATGCAAACGATTTAAACGAATCAATGGAATTGATAATGAAGGGACAAATAAATATATGAGTGAAACATTACATAAAAGAAAACCACCATATTTAATGCTTGTAATCCTTTTTATTGGGGCATTTGTTTCATTTCTAAATAACTCGCTTTTAAATGTAGCCTTGCCATCAATAATGAAGGATTTAGACATTAAAGATTTTTCAACGATCCAGTGGCTTTCTACAGGGTATATGCTTGTAAGTGGTATATTAATTCCGGCATCAGCATTTTTAATAACCCGCTTCTCCAATAGGAGCTTATTTATTACATCTATGATGATTTTTATTCTTGGTACGGCCTTAGCGGCTGTAGCACCGAACTTTAGTTTATTACTTACTGGCCGGATGGTTCAAGCAGCAGGTTCTTCAGTAATGGGGCCTTTGTTAATGAATATTATGCTAGTAAGCTTTCCAAGAGAAAAAAGGGGAACGGCAATGGGGATTTTTGGATTAGTTATGATTACAGCTCCAGCAATTGGACCGACACTATCAGGTTATATTGTAGAGTACTATGACTGGCGTTTGCTGTTTGAAATGATTTTACCGCTAGCAATCATTAGCTTACTGCTGGGGATTTGGAAATCGGAGAATGTCATGAGACAAAACAAAAATGCAAAACTTGATTATCTCTCATTACTATTATCTTCTGTCGGTTTTGGCGGTTTGTTATATGGATTCAGTTCTGCAAGCTCCGATGGTTGGACGAATAAAGTTGTCTTAACAACCTTAACCATAGGCGCTATTGCCCTAATTGCTTTCATTATCCGTCAATTAAAAATGAATGAACCATTATTGGATTTACGTGTTTACAAGTACCCAATGTTTGCACTTGCGTCTGTAATTGCAATTGTCAACGCAGTGGCCATGTTTTCGGGTATGATTTTAACACCAGCTTATGTACAAAATGTCCGCGGTATTTCACCGCTGAGCTCTGGGCTGATGATGCTTCCAGGTGCGGTAATAATGGGGGTTATGTCACCAATTACAGGTAAATTATTTGATAAATATGGCCCTCGGCTTCTTGGTATAGTAGGACTTTCCATTACAGCTGTTTCAACTTATATGCTGGCAAACCTGCAAATCGACTCTAGTCACACGCATATTATTCTTATTTACACACTGCGGATGTTTGGGATGGCGATGGTGATGATGCCACTTATGACAAATGGCCTTAATCAATTGCCAACTCGCTTAAATCCGCACGGTACGGCTGTTAATAATACAGCTCAACAAGTGTCCGGTTCGATTGGTACTGCTATTCTTGTTACGATTATGAATTCTGTAACAAAAACAAAAGCTGAAAGTCTAATGGTTGATGTAGATCCAACAACCTTCACAGAAGCTACGAAGGCAATATTAACTCAGAAGGCTTTATTATCCGGAATTCAATATTCATTCTATGTAGCGCTTGGCATGAATGTTGTTGCACTACTATTAGTTTTTTTCGTTAAACGTGTAGATACAAGCGCGGAAGCTGTCGAGAGGTTAAATCGGTCGAGTGAAACAAAACTTTAGATAATGATTTCTAAAAATTTTTTGCTGATTAGTTAGACTATGAAGAAATGCAAATTTCTGCTGCTAAGGCGCTGGTATTTAAATCTGGAAAAAACAGTGAAATAATTATATATAGTAAAAAGGATCTGATATTCATAGCAGATCCTTTTTCATTCGTAACACAGTATACTTGTTTATCGTATTTGTTTGAATTGACATTAGAAACTACTGGTTTTCCCAATACTACAATCTTTAGCTTTCAATTTCTGATAAATATTATAATAATTCGCTTCATTTTAATTTAGTATTTTTTCTGCAAGTTATAAATCTAACGTCGACAAATAACTTAGATTACCAACCTTATAAGCAATATCATAATCATGAATAGTTAGGGAAAAGATAAATAAGGTAATCAATTACATATCTTTATCCCAGGCGATTCATTGCTATCTTCTCTTTATTGAATGGGATATTTTATCCCGCTATTTGCCGGGCAGTAAGACCCCACCTCAAAATTCAGCGGAAGCAAAGAAGTTAGACGGGGGTCGGGCTGCCCGTAAAAGCCCGATTGGTGTGGGCTGATAATCAGTGGAGAATGAACAAAACCCCCACTGATTAAAGTTTCACTTTATTTCATGCTTTTTTGAAAGGGTGTTTTTAATGGAAAAAGAAGTATCTGCCATTCCTCAGCCGAAAACATATGGACCGCTGGGTAATCTCCCATTAATTGATAAAGATAAACCGACCTTATCCTTTATCAAACTAGCGGAAGAGTATGGTCCCATTTTTCGAATTCAAACTTTAGGTGATACCATCATTGTCGTTTCTGGACATGAACTGGTAGCAGAAGTCTGTGACGAAACACGGTTCGATAAAAGTATAGAGGGTGCTTTAGCAAAGGTTCGTGCCTTTGCTGGAGACGGATTATTTACAAGCGAGACTCACGAGCCTAACTGGAAAAAAGCTCATAATATTTTGATGCCTACATTCAGCCAACGGGCAATGAAAGATTACCATACCATGATGGTCGATATTGCCGTACAACTCGTTCAAAAATGGGCAAGACTTAATCCGAATGAAAACGTAGATGTTCCGGAGGATATGACTCGCCTTACATTAGATACAATTGGTCTATGTGGTTTTAATTACCGATTTAATAGCTTTTATCGTGAGACCCCTCATCCTTTTATTACTAGCATGAGCCGTGCTCTAGATGAGGCGATGCACCAATTGCAGCGGCTGGATATAGAAGACAAACTCATGTGGAGAACGAAACGTCAATTTCAGCATGATATTCAATCTATGTTTTCTTTAGTAGATAATATTATTGCTGAACGTAAAAGTAATGGGAATCAGGAAGAAAATGATTTACTTTCCCGTATGTTAAATGTGCAGGATCCGGAAACTGGTGAAAAATTAGATGATGAAAATATTCGTTTTCAAATTATTACCTTTTTAATAGCTGGGCATGAGACAACAAGTGGATTGTTATCTTTTGCAATCTATTTTTTATTAAAGAATCCAGATAAATTGAAAAAAGCCTATGAAGAAGTAGATCGGGTTTTAACAGATCCCACTCCAACATACCAACAAATTATGAAACTAAAGTATATACGGATGGTTTTAAATGAATCGCTACGTCTATGGCCTACTGCTCCAGCATTTAGTCTCTATGCAAAAGAAGATACAGTAATTGGTGGGAAATACCCAATTAAGAAAGGAGAAGATCGTATTTCTGTTCTTATTCCTCAGCTACATAGGGATAAAGATGCGTGGGGAGACAATGTGGAAGAATTCCAACCTGAACGATTTGAAGAGATGGATAAGGTTCCTCATCATGCTTATAAGCCATTTGGAAATGGTCAGAGAGCATGTATCGGTATGCAGTTTGCACTTCATGAAGCCACACTCGTAATGGGAATGCTTCTTCAACATTTTGAATTCATTGATTATGAAGACTATCAGCTGGACGTAAAACAAACATTAACGCTAAAGCCTGGTGATTTTAAAATTAGGATTCTATCCCGAAATCAAACTATCAGTCATACTACTGTTCTTGCGCCTACAGAGGAGAAACTGAAAAACCATGAAATCAAGCAGCAAGTTCAGAAGACTCCTTCTATTATTGGGGCAGATAATCTTTCGCTGCTTGTTCTGTATGGCTCGGATACCGGGGTAGCAGAAGGTATTGCAAGAGAACTAGCAGATACAGCTAGTTTAGAAGGTGTTCAAACGGAAGTGGTAGCTCTTAACGATCGAATTGGAAGTCTACCGAAAGAAGGAGCGGTTCTTATTGTAACTTCTTCTTATAATGGAAAGCCGCCAAGTAATGCAGGACAGTTTGTGCAGTGGTTGGAGGAATTAAAACCGGATGAGCTAAAAGGTGTTCAATACGCAGTTTTTGGTTGTGGAGATCATAATTGGGCTAGTACCTATCAGCGAATTCCAAGATACATTGATGAGCAAATGGCTCAAAAAGGAGCAACAAGATTTTCTACACGTGGAGAAGCGGATGCAAGTGGTGATTTCGAGGAACAGCTCGAGCAATGGAAACAAAGTATGTGGTCTGATGCGATGAAGGCATTTGGATTAGAATTTAACAAAAACATTGAGAAAGAGCGCAGTACTTTGAGTCTGCAATTTGTCAGCCGTCTTGGAGGATCTCCTCTTGCGCGAACATATGAAGCAGTTTATGCATCTATATTAGAAAATCGTGAACTTCAATCATCTAGCAGTGAAAGAAGCACGCGACATATTGAGATATCCTTGCCAGAAGGCGCTACGTATCAAGAAGGTGACCACCTTGGGGTGCTGCCAATTAATAGTGAGAAAAATGTCAACCGAATTTTAAAACGCTTTGGATTAAACGGGAAGGATCAAGTCATACTGAGTGCAAGTGGACGAAGTGTAAATCACATACCTTTAGACAGTCCTGTTAGTTTATATAACCTTCTTAGTTATAGTGTTGAAGTTCAAGAAGCAGCCACTCGAGCACAAATACGAGAAATGGTGACATTCACAGCATGCCCTCCTCATAAAAAGGAATTGGAATCATTATTGGAAGACGGAGTTTATCATGAACAAATATTAAAGAAACGTGTTTCAATGTTGGATCTTCTTGAAAAGTATGAGGCTTGTGAAATCCGATTTGAACGCTTTTTAGAACTTCTTCCGGCGCTCAAACCGCGTTACTATTCTATTTCAAGCTCTCCACTCGTTGCACAGGATCGTCTGAGCATTACGGTTGGTGTTGTTAATGCGCCTGCATGGAGTGGGGAAGGGACATATGAAGGAGTCGCTTCTAATTATTTAGCTCAGCGTCATAATAAAGATGAGATTATTTGTTTCATTCGAACGCCACAATCAAACTTTCAATTACCTGAAAATCCAGAAACACCAATTATCATGGTTGGGCCAGGTACTGGAATTGCACCATTCCGTGGATTCTTACAAGCGCGTCGCGTTCAAAAGCAAAAAGGTATGAACTTAGGACAAGCACATCTATACTTTGGTTGTCGTCATCCTGAAAAGGATTATCTCTATCGTACAGAACTAGAAAATGATGAAAGAGATGGATTAATCTCTTTACACACAGCTTTTTCTCGCTTAGAAGGACATCCTAAAACATATGTACAGCATTTAATAAAACAAGATAGAATGAATTTAATTTCGTTATTAGATAATGGGGCTCATCTTTATATATGTGGTGATGGAAGTAAAATGGCTCCTGACGTAGAAGATACCCTTTGTCAAGCATATCAAGAAATTCATGAAGTCAGTGAACAAGAAGCAAGAAATTGGTTGGAACGTGTGCAAGATGAAGGGCGATATGGAAAAGATGTTTGGGCTGGTATATGAATTTTTCTTAATTAGATAAGTAATATGTAACGAATGAACTTCTTTCGAATAAGTGTTGATTTAAGTAATAAACTCATTTATAAAAATCCCGTATTTTTATTGAATACGGGATTTTCTTATTTTTAAATAAGCTGGACTGATACTGTAGAAAAATAATAGGTAATTCATTTGACAATTAAAATGACCTAATTTAATATATATGTCATAGCATGTAATTAGTAAAACAAATACATTCACTTTGAATAATTGACTGGTATGCTATATCCTTTTATGTCTTAATGTATAGAGGTGATACATGAACTTACATGATTTAATAGGCTATCTTGTTCATCGTACTGATGTGAAAATGACCAATTATTTTACGAAGAAATTAAAGCCTTTTGGAGTTACGCCAGAGCAGTGGGGGATTATTAGTGTTCTTTGTAGCCAAAGGGCCACTACTCAAAAAGAGTTAGCAGAAGCGATTGATAAAGATCAAACTACTGTCGTAAGAATGATACAGTCAATGGAGAGAAAAGGGATTGTAAAGAAGGCTTTGAATGACCAAGATAGGCGTTCACACAACCTTTTTTTAACTGAAAAAGGTGACGAGTTAAAGAAAACAATCTTGCCTGTAGTGAAAGACGCTCACCATTTCGTTACGAGTAATTTGAGCGAAGAAGAGATTAAAGTATTACAATCATTATTAAACAAATTGTATGATACACGCTATTAATACTTGTTCCTTATTGATGCTACGCTATTCATAAGGAACAAACTTTGTTTTATGTATTATATGCTATAGCATATAGTTTTTGTTTGTTTGGAGGAATGGGAAGATAGCTTTATTTTGTATGATATCTGATTCAGGGTCACCTTTTTGCCTAGTACCAGTCAAATTTTTGTATTATATATGCTATAGCATGTAAAATCCATCCCTTTAATATTAAGAAGGGGAATGTAAATTGAAGCGACTTCCCTATGGTCAATCTCAGGAAATAGGGTAAAGGTAGTGATTACTATCTGAACAATACTGAGTTTTCATCAAATAATAAGAAAGGTGTGATTACTATTTTAATTTTCATCAAAATTGTAAAAGTAGTGTTGTTTCTGTTCTTTTTAATGACAGGTACAAAAATTATATCTGGGAAAATGGCAGATGAGTTCAAGCGATTTGGTTTACCTTCGTTTTTTAATTTCTTAACTGGAGCTTTTGAGATTGTAGGAGCAATTGGAATGTTGATAGGAATTTGGTTCCCAACAGCAGCTTTATTGGCAGGATTATTGTTAGGCGGTACGATGCTTGCAGCTGCATTAACTCTTATTGTACTAGCGAGAGATCCCTTTAAGAAGGCAATACCTGCGCTTGTTTTGTTTGTCCTTAGTATAGGGATAAGTTTGTATCATATTTTTTAAACAGAACCGAAAACTGTTAAACTTTATGCGTTCAAGTTGATATCGTTTTGTAATTATTTTATAGATAGGGGGTGTGAAAACGTATGAATGAGTTATTATTTTTCAAAGTCTTAGCGTTTCTTGCTATATTGACAACAAGTATTGTTGCTGGAACCGTTTTTGCATACTCTAATTCTGTCATGCCTGGTCTTCGTAATGCGGATGATCGTACCTTTGTTCTTTCGGTTAGACACATTACCTCATCAGTGGCTAATCCGATTTTTCTCTTCATTTCAAACGGTGCTCTTATAGCGCAAATCGGTTTTGTTGTATTAGCGGTTTACCTACAGCAATTTGATAAATTCATTTTAGGATTAATCGCATTGATTAGTTATGTTGCGACTCTACTGATCACTTTCACAGGAAACCTTCCGATGAATAGAGCGATTATCTCAGCTGAACTACCTGTAAGAGATTCTGGATGGGAGGAACTCAGAGTCGAATTTGAATCCCGTTGGACGTTGCTGAATCACACGCGTACCTTAACGTGCATTTTGAGTGTGTCGGCACTACTAATAGCGTTGCTTATTAATTAGTAGTATGAATATATTTAGATAAACAGTAATTAACCGGATAATTCTTAAGGAATACGGCATTGGAAAATAACTTATCGTTCCTGATTTTATCAGATGAATATCTGGTGGATTTAAAAGCTTATGATGTTTTCTATCATGGCGATGCTCCCTTTATGAAGCCCGCGGTACTCATGGAAAACCAGCCTACTTTCTTGTGAAGAAAAATGGACAACTACTATATCAACAGAGACAAACGATGCCATTTGGTCGTCCAACTTCGACAGAGTTTAGAAAAATTGTTCAATATATAGGTAAGAATCTCAAGCCTAAATAGAGCTCTTTTTAATGAGTTTTTAATAACTCTTTAATTTTTAAATACAATAAAGAATAGGGAAAGTCTCAAACTAGTGCTGGAATAATAGCAATACGAATTTAGACATTACTATCATTCGAATCATAATTAGTAAAAGAATGAGAAGAGTTTTTTATACAAAGGAATTCCCCGTGAACTTTATATTGAAAATAGGAGTGAGTGAAAATGGCATATTTATTACAAGTTGATTTTCCGTTTGAAGGTCCTTTTGGTGAGGAAATGGAAAAGGCGTTTTCGGATTTAGCAAAAAGTATTAATGAAGAAGAAGGATTCCATTGGAAAATATGGACAGAGAATCAAGAAACAAAAGAAGCTGGAGGCATCTATGTATTTGAAGAAACAAAAGATGCTGAAAAATACGCGGAAATGCACAAAAACAGACTTGAAGAAGCTGGTGTTAAAGATATTAGAGTAAGAATTTTTAACATCAATGAAAAGTTAACGGAACTGAATCGTGGTTATATTAAATAATTCCGACAGTCGGAGCAAGCTTAAAAAGGAGGGGATAATCCCCTTCTTTTTTGAATTCTTAAATTGATGATGAGGGGGATCTCACACAAAAAAATCCCTATATAGATAGGGATTCGTGTATTGGCACATAGATCCTTGGAAAAGGATATTCTAAGTGTAACATATGAGAGTTCTTGAATTTGTGAAATTGACGTGAAAGTACTGTGAAAAAAGTTGTATTGAAATAGTTATTTATAAAAGGGTAAGACCCTTACTGGGAGGTAAGGGTCACAGGAAATGCAAATTTATTTGTAATTTGCTAAGATAATTATAATATATATACCAGTCTATACATATTACGAAAATATGAACAAAACTGTTATTTAGTAACTATAGGTAGAACATCCTATTTCTTTTTATTTATATGATAAAATATAAATAGTAAGTCAAATGTGACAATGATAATTATAAGTAATACCTCTAAAAGTGCTTCCGTTTTCCCATGCTGCAAAGACTTTAGAAAGAAATCCCATTCTTTTTCATAGGGAGGTTCTACCCAATTTCGTTGCAGTCCTAAAACCATTCCGTTTATAAAAAAGATAATACTTAATAGAATTCTTCCAACAAATACGGCAACTACTTTTATATTCCAATGCTTTATCTTGATTACATACAGGAATGGGAATAGTATAAGTATCCAAAAAACAATAATATAGACTGTATTTATCATTCTTTACTCCTCACAAAATGATTGTTTCTTAATCTTGGTGAATTTTCAGGGTGAAAGTTACTGGTGTTCAAACCGTTTCTGCACTTGTGAAAAAAGGAGTCAGAATACCGGCTCCTTTTCTATCTCTCCGTCTCAAAAAACTCAATCCACTCTCCATCAGGTCCAGCAAAAAATATGTAACGTGTTCCATCTGGCAATGTTTCGATTTCTTCACCTAGTAAAAATGTTACTTTGTGGCTTTCTAGTCTTTTGATTTCATCTTCTAATGAATCCACTTTAAAGCAAATGTGATGTACTTTTCCTTCGGCTGGAAGGGAAGAGTTATAACCTTCAATTAGTTCAAGTATCGTTTCCTTTGATTCTTCTACACCTAAAAAAGCGAGTTTTAAATCTGGGTTCGGATGTCCCATGCGCTTAATGAGCTGTAAGCCAACGACTTTTTCATAAAATGAAATAGATGTTTCTAAATCTGCAACCATAAGTCCTACGTGTTCAATTCTTCTAATTGGCATGTGCGACCCTTCTTTCTGAAAATTATATATAAAATAATATGGAAAATTAAGAAAATAAGCAAGATATAATTGTTACAATTTTTAGGGCGTTATATGGTATAGTGAGAAAGTATGTTTGGGAGAAGGAAGGAGATTATACGATGAATACACTTACTCAAACTCCTTCATTATCAGAAACGATGAAAGAGTGGCACTATGCATTAGCATATGAAATTAAACATTGGAAAACGATAGGTGGTAGTAAAATTTCTATCATGAACGGTCGTTTTTTATATACAGATTATGAAAATACAGTGTATGTATTTCAGCTTATTTCGGAAGTAAGCTTACCTGAGGGTTCACCGATTCGAATTGAGTTCGATGGTGAGGAAGCGACAGGGGAAGTACTATCTGTACATGGATTAGAAATAGAACTGAAGTTAAATGATTATATACAAGGCGAAATACGAGAAGCGGTTTTATATAGTGAACCGTGGCAATTGTTAGAGCAACTGCAAGAGAGATTGAAAGAAGCGCGTAAGGATAAGCTGAAACGTAATCGTATAAAGCGTCTTGTTGAGGGGACGAGCAGTCCAAGGCATATTGAGAAGATGAAAAATACGAAAAATGAATTGGCGTATCGTTCATTTTACAACCCGACAACGTACGTGTGGGGACCACCTGGAACAGGGAAGTCTTACAATTTATCACGTATTATTTCGGCGCATTATCAAAAAGGAAAATCGGTACTTGTGTTAGCTCATAGTAATGCGGCAGTAGATGTATTAATGAGCGAAGTAACGAAGCAAATTGAAAAGAAAAAGAAATGGACGCCTGGCGAAATTGTTCGTTACGGTTATAGTCAACATGAACATATACGAAATCATGAAACGTTACTTGCATCGAAATTAGTTGAAACGACGAACGGATCTTGGGGAGAAGAGAGACTCTATTTAGAAGAGACACGACAAGATCTTCGTGAAAAGATTTTATCATATAAAGCGACTTCTGCTGATAAGAAGCGTATGCAAGAAATAGAAGGTGAACTTCGAAAGCAAAAAGCGAAAATTAAAGAAGTAGAAAAAGAATATATTGAAAATGCGAAAGTAATCGGTGCGACTTTATCGAAATGTGCCATTGATTCACTTATTTATGAGCGTACATTTGATTTAGTTGTCGTAGATGAAGTAAGTATGGCCTATGTTCCGCAAATTGCATTAGCAGCTTCACTTGGAAAACGTATCGTCGTTTGTGGTGACTTTTTACAGTTACCTCCGATCGCAATGGCGAACCATGAACTCGTTCGAAAATGGCTCGGCGAAGATATGTTTTATCATGCAGGAATTGTTGATACTGTAAATAAATCAGAGGCACATCCAAACCTTTTTATGTTGCAGGAACAAAGACGTATGCATGCAGACATATCGAAGTTTACGAACTCATTTATTTATAAAAATAGAGTGTACGATCATCCGTCTGTTTCAGAGCGTAAAGAACTTGCGCAACTACAACCGTTCGCAAATGAGGCGAGTGTTTTATTTGATACGAGCTTAATGGGAGCATTTTCGTTAAAAGACGCTGCTTCTGGTTCGCGTTTTAATATTATGTCTGGTTTAGTGGCGATGCAAATGATGTTAATTGGACTGTTAGACGGTGTTCAATCAATTGGTATAGTTACACCGTACCGAGCACAGTCCCGCTTTTTATCAACGTGTATTAGAGAAATGTTACAGAGAACGAAATATCAAAACATACCAGTATTAGCGGCAACAGTTCATAAGTTTCAAGGTTCTGAAAGAGATATGATGATCTTTGATACGGTTGATAGTTATCCGCAAGAACGTCCTGGTGTATTATTCTTTGATCATAAAAACCATCGCCTCGTCAATGTAGCAGTAACGAGAGCGAGAGGGAAGTTCATTCAATTATCGGATTGCCATTATATGCGTAAAAACCTTTCGAGAAAACAAGCGTTATCACAATTAACAGCACATATAGAACGTCACGGTGATGTGTATGATCGCACGACATCAAGACAATTGTGGGAGCGAAAAATTTCGAAACGTTTACGCTGGTTTATGGAAATGAATCTTGAAGAGCCGAAAGGGTTATTAAAAGATATTTTAGCGGCAAAACGAAAAATTATCATTTCACTTCCGAGTACAAGGCAAGTAGATAAACGAGTATGGCAAGCGTTAATGCGTATAAATGCGCAAGTAACAGTTTATAGTGATGGACCAGTTCCATTAAAGAATGTAAAGTTACAAAGACAAAATAAAGCGTTCCCGTTTATAGTAATTGATGATGAAATCTTTTGGGCAGGGGCACCGCTCACATCTCAAATGATGTTTGAAGGGAGCACGGAATTCCCGTATATATGTGCAAGACTACAAGCGCCGGAAACGATTGGTGTATTAAAAGGATTTTTGGATATTCGGTAAATTCGGATAGGAATTCCTTGACTTTTATTCGGAATAAACTTAGAATGAAAATAATTTAATATAATTTTATGAAAATTCTTATCACGAGAGGTGGAGGGACTGGCCCTACGATACCTAGGCAGCGGATTCTATATGAATACTGTGCCAATTCCAGCAAGTTTACTTGAAAGATAAGAAAGAAGCTCATTTGACTGTATATACAGAAGCCTCTTTCTATCTTTTAGAAAGAGGCTTTTTTACGTGAAAATAAAAGGGGGAAGAAAAATGGGAGCGACAGGAGTAACGTCACAAAGAAAAACAATTGAAGAGAGTATAGAAAGAAATAAGGAAAAGTACATAGAAACAAGTCATGATATTCATGCGAATCCGGAGATTGGTAACCAAGAATTTTACGCATCAAGAACGTTAAGTTTATTACTAGGAAGTGCAGGTTTTCAGTTACAGCACAATATTGCTGGACATGAAACAGGTTTTATCGCACGAAAAAGTTCAGGGAAACAAGGACCAGTTATCGCATTTTTAGCTGAGTATGATGCTTTACCAGGACTTGGTCATGCGTGTGGTCACAATTTAATTGGCACAATTAGCGTTGCGGCAGCAATTGCATTATCAGAAACGCTTGAGGAAATCGGCGGAGAAGTTGTCGTGTTTGGAACGCCAGCAGAAGAAGGCGGGCCAAACGGTAGCGCAAAATCGAGTTATGTAAAGGCTGGTTTATTTAAAAATATCGATGCGGCGCTTATGATTCATCCGAGCGGAAAAACAGCGACGACGAGTCCTTCATTAGCAGTTGATCCACTTGATTTTCATTTTTACGGAAAAACAGCTCACGCGGCAGCTTCACCTGAAGAAGGGATTAACGCATTAGATGCGGTAATTCAGCTGTACAACAGTATTAACGCACTTCGCCAACAACTTCCCTCAGACGTGAGAATACATGGCGTCATTACAGAGGGTGGAAAAGCACCTAACATTATTCCTGACTACGCTGCAGCGAGGTTCTTCATCCGCGCAGCAACGCGAAAAAGATGTGCAGAAGTAACAGAAAAAGTGAAAAATATTGCACAAGGAGCAGCGTTAGCAACAGGTACGAAAGTAAAAATCCATCAATTCCAAAATGAAATCGATGAATTGCTCGTGACAAAAACATTTAATGACGTCGTAGCCGATGAACTAGAATTATTAGGTGAAGACGTAAACCGTAAAGAAAGAGTCGGAATCGGTTCAACGGACGCAGGAAACGTAAGCCAAGTCATACCGACCATTCACCCGTACATTAAAATCGGTCCAGATGACTTAATTGCGCATACAAATGAATTTAGAGAAGCAGCACGTTCAGAATTAGGAGACAAAGCACTTATTACATCTGCAAAAGCACTAGCGAATACAGCGTATCGATTAATTACAGAAGAAGGGCTGTTAGAGAAGGTGAAGGAGGAGTTTAGAGAGGCGCAGAGGAATCAGGAGTAGGTGATTAAAAGGAGTGGATGATCCACTCCTTTTTCTTTTTTGGGAAAGCTGGTGCCTATCAATTTAAATAAAGTGTTCATTTTCACATTGAGATGTTAATTCTCTTATTCCTTTATCAGAACGACAATTTCTCCTCAAACTCACTCTTTAAAACAATTAAAGGAGACGATAATCCAAATTGCATTAAAGAATCTAAAAATGCAGCGAGAGAATCCATCGAATCGCTCATAACCTTCATCATATAATTAAATTCTCCGCTAATTCGATATAAATCTGTTACTTCAGGAGCGGCATTACAATATTGGATAAAATCAGAGCATTGGCTCGTTTTAAACATGATGAATGCTTGAATGTTCTTATTAATTTTGGAAGGCTCAAATTTCGTTCGGTAAGCCGCTATAACTCCTTGATCTTCAAGTTTATTAATACGCTCTTTTACAGCAGGCTGCGTCATGGATATAATTCGTCCTATTTCTGAAACGGAAATTCTCGCATTTTCATACAACAAGTTCATTATTTTATGGTCAATTTCATCCAGTTTTACAGCGTTTTGCATTGTGTAGCCTCCTTGTTTGGTTTTCTAAAGTAAACCACGAATTATAACTATAATATCATAAGCGAACGAACTGAATTACCTATAAATCTATATTTAAAATTATTGGTGTTTGCATGAAAATATAAGTATAGCATTTATCAAACGGAAATTTAGGAAGGATGGAAATATATGAAGAATCTTGATGGAAAAGTAGCGTTAGTAACAGGGGCGAGTCGCGGAATTGGCCGTGCTATTGCAATGAGATTGGCGAAGGACGGGGCATTAATTGCAATTCACTACGGCCGAAATAAAACAGCTGCAGATGAAACGATTAAAGAGATTGAATCTAATGGAGGGAAAGCTTTCTTAATTGAAGCTGAACTCAATTCAATTGATGGTGTCAAAAGGCTAGTAGAGAGATTAGAGAATGAACTGCAAACAAGAGTTGGTACATCAGAGATTGATATTTTAGTAAACAATGCAGGCATAGGTACACAAGGAACGATTGAAAATACGACTGAAGAAGTTTTTGATGAAATTCTCGCCGTAAACATTAAGGCGCCTTTCTTCTTAATTCAGCAAACATTACCATTAATACGAGCGGAAGGGCGCATTATTAACATTTCATCAGCAGAAGTACGACTTGGTTTTACAGGATCAATTGCATACGGTTTAAGTAAAGGGGCATTAAATACGATGACACTGCCTCTAGCTAAACATCTTGGAGAAAGAGGCATAACAGTGAATACAATTATGCCTGGGTATACGAAGACAGATATGAATGCAAAATTGCTAGATAATCCGGAAATACAAAATTTTGCTACGAATTCATCTGTGTTTGGACGAATAGGGCAAGTTGAAGATATTGCAGATGCAGTAGCGTTCCTTGCCTCTTCTGATAGTCGCTGGGTAACGGGGCAGATTTTAGATGTTTCTGGTGGGTTTTGTTTATAGGGGTACTACTCCATACCCATCAAGCTAATCAAGTAAATTACTAGTTATGAAACGATCCTTGTTTCATATCTGGTAATTTATAGAAAGGTAGGCATGATAAAGAAGTCTATTAAAACGTGATTTTTTCGCTAGGCAACTTGAATAAGGGGGCTGTTTCTGTTCTTGTGCTAGTATCAGGGATTATGGTTCAACGGTTGTTACCATCATCTTCAAATAAAGAGCAATTAAATTGGAAAGACGAACTTCTGCGATTTAAGAATATTCATCTTTGGGCAGCGTACGTAACAAGTATGTTCATTATTGGTGGTACGTTTGCAGCATTTAGTTATTTCACTCCAACCTTTACAAATGTTACAGGATTTTCAAGCACAAGCATTCCATATTTACTTGCTCTCTATGGTAGCGCGACGGTAATTGGGAATATAATAATTGGCAAGTTCGCTGATAAATTTACAATGAAAATACTTATGGGTGGATTAATTATATTAATCATAGCGTTGTCTTTATTTGCTTTAAGTGCAGAGAATAAATACATTGCAGTTATTTCTACGATTTTTATTGGTTTAACTGGTGTAGCATTGAATCCAGCTATGGTTGCGAGGGTGATGAAATCAGCTAGTAATGGAATAATGATAAATACCGTTCATAGTTCTTTTATTACGCTAGGTATTGTTATTGGTTCGTCATTAGGTGGTCTTGGGATCAGTAAAGGATATGGTTTTGTATCTCCGCTATGGATTGGAGCTTGTTTAGCTATCCTTGGGGTAATTTCATTGTTGCTATATTTACATAAAGGAAAGGCAGATTAAGATGTTTAAAATTTCTTTATATGGGGTACCGCCACACATCCATCAACTTAAGGATTTAGACTATTCTTGAAGTTAAAAGCACGTTACTATTCTCTTATGTTAATGAGAAAGGGTGACGTGCTTTTTATGAATATCCATCAAAAACAAGAGTTATCTTTATTTGCCGAAGAGTTATATCGATATATGTCTCCCGCTACACTTAATCAATTAGCTATAGAAGCAGGCGGAATGAAACGAAAACGCAAGTGCCACGGGCACCATTTCTTAT
>Ga0209130_1000171_pt1 | contig 94371 bp, 97 predicted proteins | sample AraplaMF_Cvi_mLB_FD_184264 | JGI IMG/M metagenome (GOLD analysis project Ga0209130, IMG submission 184264) | Arabidopsis root microbial communities from the University of North Carolina, USA - plate scrape MF_Cvi_mLB (SPAdes) (version 2) | ecosystem: Host-associated > Plants > Roots > Endosphere... | reverse complement strand
TAAAACAGCACAAAAGTCAGCTTCAGCAAGGGTGTAACCCAGGCGGGAGCTTGCATGGACACCAGCAGGTCGATCGCTACGATGAGCAGAGCATTGTCTGCCAACGACGAAAAGAACTGCGCGGCCATGATGGTATAAAAACCACGATTCATTCAGGACGCCCGATAATTATCTCGGGATGCTTTATACCATGGAAAGTAAGGTTTCCAAAGATTTCGCCCTGCATATACACGGCACAAACGGTAAAATGCGCCATTCTTCTTCACCGGTTTTTTGTCATGCCAAGGCCAATCGTCGCGCACATCCATCTCGCTGCAATGCAACATAACCTGGAGCGCGCAAAAGCCTGCGCCCCGGGCGCAAAGGCCTGGGGCGTGGTCAAAGCCAACGCTTACGGGCATGGACTGGAACGCGGCATGCGCGGTTTTGCCGCCGCAGACGGCCTGGCGCTGATTGAGCCGGACAACGCCGTGCGCCTGCGCGCGATGGGCTGGACCAAGCCGATTCTTCTTTTAGAGGGATGGTTCGACTCTGCAGACTTGCTGTCGATGGCGGAACATAGTATTGAAGGCGCCGTTCACTGCATCGAGCAGCTTGAAATGCTGGAGCGCACCGCGTTGGCACGTCCAATCAATGTGCACCTGAAGATGAACACCGGCATGAACCGCCTTGGCTTCAAGCCGGGCGAATATGCTGCCGCCCATGCCCGCCTGCGCGCCATCCCGCACGTTGGCACGATTACCCTGATGACCCATTTTGCCAACGCCGACGAACTGCACCATCCGTGTATGCCGCTCGCGGAGCAGGTGCGCCGCTTCAATGAAGGCACGGCCGGCCTGCCCGGCCCGCGCAGCTTGTGCAATTCGGCCGGCATCCTGCACATGCCCGACCTGGGCGCCGGCCTGGCAACGGACTGGATTCGTCCCGGCATCATGCTGTATGGCGGCACGCCCGGCGGCAAGACTGCCGAAGAATTCGGCCTGAAGCCGACCATGACCTTGACCAGTGAATTGATCGGCGTGCAGGAAATCGGTCCCGGCGACTACGTAGGCTACGGCAGCCGCTTCAAGGCCGAGCAGGCCATGCGCATCGGCGTGGTGGCCTGCGGTTATGCGGACGGCTATCCGCGCCACGCGCCGGTCGATACGCCGATACTGGTGGATGGCGTGCGCACACGCCTGGTTGGCCGAGTGTCCATGGACATGCTGACCGTCGACCTGACCAATGTGCCGAACGCCCGCGTCGGCAGCAAGGTCGTGCTGTGGGGCGAGGGCATGCCGATCGATGACGTGGCAACGGCGGCCGGCACCATCGGCTATGAGTTGATGTGCGCCCTGGCGCCGCGTGTACACGTAGTCGAGGCGTAAGCAGATGGCCAAGGCAAAGACCAATTACACCTGCAGCGAGTGTGGCGGCATCAGCAGCAAATGGACCGGCCAGTGCTCGTCCTGCCAGCAGTGGAACACCATGGTGGAAACCGTGATCGAAACCGCGGGCGCCAACCGCTTCTCGCAAGCCCAGCACCAGTCGCTGGCGCAGACCGCGCCGGTGCTGTCGCTGCAGGACATCGAAGCGCTGGACGTGCCGCGCTTCGGCACCGGCATTGAAGAATTCGACCGCGTGCTGGGCGGCGGCCTGGTGGCGGGCGGGGTGGTCCTGATCGGCGGCGACCCCGGCATCGGCAAATCGACGCTGCTGCTGCAGGCGCTGGCCAATATGTCCAAGGTCAAGAGCGTGCTGTATGTCAGCGGCGAGGAATCCGGCGCCCAGATCGCGCTGCGCGCCAAGCGCCTGGCGGTCGACGCCAAGGACCTCAAGCTGCAGGCCGAAATCCAGCTCGAGAAAATCCTCGGTACGCTGGCCGACCTGAAGCCGCAGGTGGCGGTGATCGACTCGATCCAGACCCTGTATTCGGATGCCCTGGCCTCGGCGCCCGGCTCGGTGGCCCAGGTGCGCGAGTGCGCGGCCCAACTGACCCGCGTCGCCAAGATGAGCGGCACCACCATCATCCTGGTCGGCCACGTCACGAAGGAAGGCTCGCTGGCCGGCCCGCGCGTGCTGGAGCACATTGTGGACTGCGTGCTGTATTTTGAGGGCGACAACCATTCCAGTTTCCGCCTGGTGCGCGCCATCAAGAACCGCTTCGGTGCTGTCAATGAACTGGGCGTGTTCGCGATGACCGAGAAGGGCCTGAAGGGCGTCTCGAACCCCTCGGCGCTGTTCCTGTCCTCGCACGAGAACCAGGTGCCCGGTTCCTGCGTGATGGTGACGCAGGAGGGCACGCGCCCGCTGCTGGTGGAAGTGCAGGCCCTGGTCGACACCAGCCACCTGCCCAACGCGCGCCGCCTGTCGGTTGGCCTGGAACAGAACCGCCTGGCCATGCTGCTGGCCGTCCTGCACCGGCACGCCGGCATTGCGGCATTCGACCAGGATGTATTCATCAACGCCGTGGGCGGGGTGAAGATCACCGAACCGGCAGCCGACCTGGCGGTGCTGATGGCGATTAACTCTTCGATGCGCAACAAGGCACTGCCGAACGGCTTTGTGGTCTTTGGCGAGGTCGGCCTGGCCGGTGAGATCCGTCCGGCGCCGCGCGGCCAGGAGCGCCTGCGCGAAGCAGCCAAGCTCGGCTTCTCGATCGCCATGATCCCGAAAGCCAATGCGCCCAAGCAGCCGATCGAGGGCATGACCATCATCGCGGTCGAGCGTATCGACGACGCATTCAACCGCCTGCGCGAGCTCCAGTAATATAGATTTTTGCGAAATATTGGCTACAATAGCAGACTCGATTCCAACCAGAAACCGGATTAGAAATTGTTAGTCGATTCAAGGCAAGGCGCCCGTAAAATCCTGCGCGTGCGGGCAATGATCGTGATGGATGGCGGCGGTCCGATGGCTGCGCGTACCTTCGACCTCGGCCTGGCAGGCATCTCCCTGACCTCCGAGCATAAAGTGCAGGTGGGCGCCAATGGCCAGATCGTGTTCGAGATGCTTGTTGATGGCAAGCCACAAATCGTCAACACGCGCGGTAAAGTCAACAATTGCATCTTCAGCGGCGATGAGTTCAAGATCGGATTCACCTTTGCGCCACTCGACAATGAAGCGGCCGGAGCAATTACCAAGTTCATGCGCTAAACTTAGTGTATGGACTATGTGAGCAGCTTGCTAAGCACAATGTACGGCACTTCGCTGGGCTTGGGTAATGCCAGCGTCGTTGGCACGCCATCGGAAGCCGTGCTGGCCAGGGTGGAGCAGACATTGGCGCCGCAGCGCAGTGCCGCTGCCAAGCTCAATGCCAGCATCAACCTCACCCAGGCGCGTTTCTCGGGCCTGGGACAATTGCAGTCGGCACTCTCGGTCTTCCAGGATATTGCAGAAAGCCTCGCGGGCACTGGACTCAGCACGCGTGGCAGCAGTTCGGCCGGCAGCGTGCTGGGCGTAACAACCAATGCCGAGGCAGCGGTCGGTTCTCATGAAGTCAAGGTCAGCCAACTGGCCCAGCAGCAAATTCTGATCAGCCCCGAAGCGCAGACCGCCGATACGCGGCTCGGCACCGGCGCGCCGACCGTGATCCGGATTGGCACTGGCGACAGCAGCAAGACCATCACCATCGATAGCCGCAACAACACCCTGCAAGGCATCGCCGACGCGCTCAAGGATGCGGGCTTCGACGCCAGCCTGGTGCGCTCCAGTACCGGCACCGCACTGCAACTGCGCAGTGCCAGCGGCGAAGCAAACAAGCTTAACATCACGGTCGCCGGCGACACCACGATCCGCAACCTGTTCAGCCAGGCATCGCAAACACAGGCGGCGCAGGATGCAATCCTGACGGTCGACGGCAAGACCATCAAGAGCGCCGACAACAGCGTGGAATCGGCCATTAAAGGCGTTACGCTCAACCTGACTGATGAAGGCGATGCCACGGTCACCGTCGCGCGCGACAACAGCCAGATCGCCAAGAATGTTGAAGCCTTCGTCAAAGGCTTCAACGCTTTGCAGGACCGCCTGGATAGCCTGGGCAAAGGCGCGCTGCGCGGCAATCCAGCACTCAGCCAGGTTCGCACGCAATTGGACCAGCTGGTGCGCACCGCTGGCGGCAGCAGCGAGGCGCTCGCCAATGCCGGCCTGTCGTTCGATACGAACGGCCGCCTCAAGCTGGACAGTGGAGTTCTGAATGCGTCGATCAACGCTAATCCCGAAGCGGTGACCAAGGTTTTCACCAACGAGGGCAGGGGGCTTGCCGATGCGCTGGGTTCGCGCCTTGAAAGCCTGGGTGGCGAACGTAGCGTGGTGTCGCGGGCGTTGGCGCAGGCTGACCGCGAAGTGGATACCCTGCAAAGCCGTAAATCTTCGATGGCGCAAATGCTGACCGTTCAAGCGCAGGCGCTGGTGCGGCTCTACACGCAAGATGAACAACTGGGCGGCACTTCCTCGCTATTCGACCTGTTTGCCTGATCCCAAAAAGACTGAAGGCCCCGACACCAGAATCCGGAAGGATCTGTTGCGGAGCCTCGCTTCTGCAGAAGCGCAAAGCTACTCGTGGTAGCGGTCGACCAACCTATGATGTCCGCCGCGATATTCAGCGACAATTTCGAACGCGATTAACGCGATCATGGCGCCGAATATGCCCATGGTGAACAATACCCACATAACAAACCAGCCGACGTTTCCGGGGGCTGCTCCCTAGAGTTGATACAATTAAACTCTAGCATCCATTTAAGCAATTACAAGCCCAGCATAAAGATCTATTTCGTCACGAGGTCGGGCTGCATCACCGCCTTCAGGTAGAAGCTCGATGGATCGTCCGCTTCACGCTGCACAAACCACCAGGCGGCGCCTTTTTTCATCTCCCAATCGCTGTCCTCGCCGGTCATCAACAGCGCCGCTGCCTGGCCCAAGGTAGGCTGGTGGCCCACCACCAGCACGGCTTCTTTCGATGACGGCCAGTTGGCCGCTTTCAGGATGTCGCTGGCATCGGCGCCCGGCGCCAGGTCGGGATGGATCTTGTATTTGCGTCCCAGTCCCGCCACGGTCTGCACGGTGCGCGTGGCAGGGCTGACCAGGATGCGGCAATTCTCCGGCAACACGGAATCAAGCCACTGGCCCATGCGGCGCGCCTGCTTATGCCCTTTGGGCGTGAGCGTGCGTTCCAGGTCCTCCAGCCCGGGCTGGGATGGTTCCGCTTCAGCGTGGCGCCACAAGATCAGGTCCATGCTTCCTCCCGTGAGCAGGCTTCAATCCGCTGGCGCATCGGCCGGCGTACCGAGTAACTCCATCAGGTGCTGCTGTGCGCTGAAGGCCTTTTGCTTGCCGCGTGCTTTGCGGCGGTGATACTGGCCGTGCGAATCCAGCTCCCACGCGTTGGAGTTATCCTTCAGGTAAGGCGTCAAACCCTCCGCAATCACGCGCCGTTTCAGGCCCCGGTCCAGTACCGGGAACGCCACTTCAATGCGGCGCAGCAGGTTGCGGTTCATCCAGTCCGCGCTGGCCAGCATCACATCGTGGGCCAGGTCGTTGCGGAAGTAATAGATGCGGCTATGTTCAAGGAAGCGGCCGATGATGGAACGTACCCGGATATTTTCGGACAATCCCGGCACGCCGGGCATCAGGGTGCAGGCGCCGCGCACGATCAGGTCGATCTTGACCCCGTCCTTCGAGGCGGCATACAGCGCCCGGATCACCGGTTCATCGGTTAATGCATTGATTTTAGCGATAATCCGGCCCGGACGCCCGGATTTTGCGATTTTGGCCTCGTTTCGTATCGCTTTGATGATCTGGTCTTGCAGCGAGAACGGCGCCAGCCAGATATGGTTCATGCGCTGCGGCTTGGTCAGGCTGGTCAGGTGCATGAAGACTTCGTTGACGTCGCGGCCCAGTTGCGGCTCGCAGGTCAGGATGCCGAAGTCCGTATAGAACTTGGTTGTCGTTGGGTGGTAGTTGCCGGTCCCAAGGTGGGCGTAGTAGCCGAGGCCGCCTTCGTCGCGGCGGATTACCAGGGCGATCTTGGCGTGGGTTTTCAGGCCCACCACGCCGTACACGACCTGGGCGCCAGCCTGTTCCAGCTTGTCGGCCCAGTTGATGTTGGCTTCCTCGTCAAAGCGCGCCATCAGTTCCACCACCACCGTGACTTCCTTGCCGCTGCGGGCTGCCGCAATCAAGGCTTCCATCAGGTCCGAGTTCATGCCGGTGCGATAGACGGTCTGCTTGATCGCCACCACGGCCGGATCGAGCGCCGCGCTGCGGATGAAGTCGATCACGGTCTGGAAGCTCTGGTACGGATGGTGCAGCAGGATGTCGTGCTTGCGGATGGTGGCGAAGATGTCGTTGTTGACGGTCTTGGCCTGCACGCCTGCGATGAATGGCGGGAAGCGCAACTCGGGGCGTCGTGCCTGTTCCACAATTTCGTTCAGGCGCACCATGTTCACCGGGCCGTCGACGCGATACAGGCGGCTTTGGTCCAGGCTGAACTGGTCGAGCAGGAATTGCGACAGCTCGGGCGGACAGTTCTTGGCCACCTCGATCCGCACCGAACGGCCGTAGGCGCGGCCCTGCAGCTCGCCTTTCAGCGCCTGGCGCAGGTTTTTCACTTCATCTTCGTCGACCCACAGGTCGGAGTCGCGCGTGACGCGGAACTGGGAATAGGCCATCACGTCGCGCCCGGCAAACATTTCGGAGATGTGGGCATGGATGACGGAGGACAGCAGGCAGAACGACACGCCGCCTTCTTTAGATAGATGGTCGGGCAGTCGGATCACGCGGGGCAGCACGCGCGGAGCTTTCACAATCGCGATGGCGGTGCCGCGCCCGAACGCGTCCTTGCCGCTCAGTGCAACGATGAAATTGAGGCTCTTGTTTACTACCTGAGGGAAAGGGTGGGCCGGATCGAGGCCGATCGGGGTCAGCAGGGGACGTACTTCGCGGTCAAAATAATCCTTGACCCAGGCCCGCTGGGCTTCGTTGCGCTGGCTGTGGCGCACGATATGGATGCCCTGGGCTTTCATTTCCGGCAACACTGCCGTATTAAATATTTCGTACTGGCGCTTGACCAGTTCATGACACTCGCTGCTGACCCGTTCCAGCGTGGCAGCGAGGGCAGGGTGGTCACCCAGGTCGCCATCGACGCTGGCGGCAGCCAGCAGGCTGGCCACCCTTACTTCAAAGAACTCATCCAGGTTGCTGCTGACAATGCACAGGTAGCGCAATCGTTCGAGCACTGGGATGGTGGCGTCTTCTGCCTGGGCCATCACGCGGCGGTTGAACGCCAGCTGTGACAGCTCCCGATCAAGGAATGCTGTTTTCATAACTATTAGTATATTTGAGAAATATGACAAGTTTGTGACCTTGTCCTAGACTTAATTTTGACGTGTCATAAAGCTGTCATATTGACGTCATACACTGCGCAGCATTCAACCCAACCCCTGAAAAGGACCTTTGATATGCGCATGAAACAGTTGTTGACCTCCTTCGTTGTTGGCGCTTCGGCGGCAATGGCATTCTCGACCGCTTTCGCAGCGGACATGACCGGCGCAGGCGCAACTTTCCCTTACCCGATCTACGCCAAGTGGGCTGAAGCCTACAAGGCATCCACCGGCAACGGCCTGAACTACCAGTCCGTCGGTTCCGGCGCAGGTATCAAGCAGATCAAAGCCAAGACCGTCGATTTCGGCGCTTCCGACATGCCGCTGAAAGCAGAAGAGCTGGACGCTGACGGCCTGATGCAGTTCCCAGCCATCATGGGTGGCGTGGTAACCGTAGTGAACCTGGATGGCATCGCTCCAGGCCAGTTGAAACTGACCGGCCCGGTTGTTGCCGACATCTACCTGGGCAAGATCACCCAGTGGAACGATGCAGCGATCGCTGCCCTGAACCCAGGCGTGAAGCTGCCAGCCGCTGAAATCACCGTGGTGCACCGCGCTGACGGCTCCGGCACCTCCTTCCTGTTCACCGACTACCTGTCGAAAGTGAACCCGGAGTTCAAGACCAAGATCGGTGCCGGCACCGCTGTGAAGTGGGTAACCGGCGTGGGCGGCAAGGGTAACGACGGTGTTGCCGCCAACGTGCAGCGTATCAAGGGCGCCATCGGCTACGTGGAATGGGCCTACGCCAAGAAGAACAAGATCGCTCACACCCAGCTGAAGAACAAGGACGGCAACTTCCTGCAGCCTGACGACGACAACTTCAAGGCCGCTGCTGCCAACGCGGAATGGACCAAGACCCCAGGCTTCGGCGTGGTGCTGACCGACCAGGCTGGCAAGACTTCGTGGCCAATCACCGGCGTGTCCTACATCCTGATGCACAAGCAGCAGGCTGATGCGAACAAGGGCAAGGAAGTCATCAAGTTCTTCGACTGGGCTTTCAAGAACGGCGATGCTGCTGCTACCGAACTGGACTACGTGCCGCTGCCTGACACCGTTGTGAAGCTGGTGCAGGGTTCGTGGAAAGCTAACCTGAAGGATGCTTCGGGCAAGCCGCTGAACTGATCTTCTGAAACCGGCACCCCGGTGTCTGACCCTGCGGGTCAGACGGGGCGGCCATCCGATCGGGGTGCCGGTTTAAAGAGGAAGCTAAGCGGGGCGGCTTGAACAGAAGGCCTCCCCGGTTAGCTAAACCAAAAAACTAAATCATGAGTGCAGAAATCACCTCACCATCTCCCCTCCAGTTATCGGAACCCGCCACCATGAGTGCCTCCGTAGCTGCCATGCAGTCCGTGGTGCGCAAGCAGCGCATCCAGGATTGGTTCTTCCACAAAATCACGATGGTATTCGCGCTGACCGTACTGTTTGTACTGGTCGGCATTATCATTTCCCTGATCAATGGCGCCTTGCCTGCCCTGAAAGAGTTCGGCCCCGCCTTCGTCACCACCGTCGAATGGGATCCGGTCAATGACCAGTTCGGCGCCGCGATTGCCATCGTCGGCACCCTGGCCAGTGCCGGCATCGCGCTGCTGATCGCGTTCCCGGTCAGCTTCGGCATCGCGCTGTTCCTGACCGAGGTGTGCCCGGTCTGGCTGCGCCGCCCGCTGGGCACCGCCATCGAGCTGCTGGCCGGCGTGCCATCGATCATTTACGGCATGTGGGGCTTGTTCGTATTCGCGCCGATGTTCAGCGAATACGTGCAGCCGCTGCTGAAGTCCACCCTCGGCGCCTTGCCGTGGATCGGCGCGCTGTTCAAGGGCCCGACCATGGGCATCGGCATCCTGACCGCCGGCCTGATCCTGGCGGTCATGATCATTCCATTCATCGCTTCGGTGATGCGCGACGTGTTCGAGATCGTGCCTGCCGTGCTGAAGGAATCGGCTTACGGCCTGGGCTGCACCCGCTGGGAAGTGGTGCGCAAGGTCGTGCTGCCTTACACCAAGACCGGCGTCGTCGGCGGCGTCATGCTGGGCCTGGGCCGCGCCCTGGGCGAAACCATGGCGGTGACCTTCGTGATCGGTAACGCGGCCAAGCTGCCTACCTCGCTGTTCTCGCCGGGCAGCTCGATCGCTTCGACCCTGGCTAATGAATTCGCCGAAGCGTCCAGCAAGCTGCACGTGTCCTCGCTGTTCGCGCTGGGCCTGCTGCTGTTCATTATTACCTTTATTGTCCTGTCCGGCGCCAAGCTGATGTTGATGGGCCTGTCGCGCAAGGAGGGCGTCAAATGATCCAGACCAAGAATCCTGTCTACCGCAAACGCCTGTTCTTCCATCGCGTCGGCATGGCACTGTCGGTCGGCGCCATGTCGGTCGGCCTGGTTGCACTGCTGTGGATCCTGGCAACCCTGCTGATCAACGGCTTCTCCGCCCTGAATGTGCTGATCTTCACCGGCGATACCCCGGCGCCAGGCAGCGATGGCGGCGGCCTGCGCAATGCCATCGTCGGCTCGCTGATGATGGTGGGGTTGTCGACCGCGGTCTCGACCCCGATCGGCATCCTGGCCGGCATCTACCTGGCCGAATACGGCGAGGAAAACAAGGTGGCGCAGCTGACCCGCTTCGTGACCGACATCATGCTGTCGGCGCCGTCGATCGTGATCGGCCTGTTCGTGTATGCGCTGTACGTGGCGAACGTGCAGCACTTCTCGGGCTACGCCGGCTCCATCGCGCTGTCGCTGATCGCGATCCCGGTGGTGGTGCGCACCACCGACAACATGCTGAAGCTGGTGCCGAACTCGCTGCTGGAAGCGGCTTACGCACTCGGCGCGCCTCGCTGGAAAGTGTCGGTGATGGTGCGCCTGCGCGCCGTCAAGGCCGGCGTGATGACCGGCGTGTTGCTGGCCGTGGCCCGCGTGGCCGGCGAGACCGCACCGCTGCTGTTCACCGCACTGAACAACCAGTTCTTCAGCGCCGACATGAACCAGCCGCTGGCCAACCTGCCGGTCGTGATCTACCAGTTCGCCATGAGCCCATACGACAACTGGCGTGACCTGGCCTGGGGCGGCGCACTGATCGTGACCTTCAGCGTCCTGGCACTGAACATCCTGTCGCGCACCGTGTTTGCGCAAAAAGCACCAAAATAACGAGTACAGATCATGACCCAAGCTAGCAAAATCATTGAAATCTCCGGCCTGAACTTCTACTACGGTAAGACGCGCAGCCTGCATAACGTCAACCTGGACATCCACGAGAAGAAGGTGACTGCCTTCATCGGCCCGTCAGGTTGCGGCAAATCGACCCTGCTGCGCACCCTGAACCGCATGTACGACCTGTACCCGGGCCAGCGCGCCGAAGGCGCCATCCGCTATCGCGGCCACAACATCCTGGAAGCGGGCCTGGACGTGAACATGCTGCGCGCCAAAGTGGGCATGGTGTTCCAGAAGCCGACCCCGTTCCCGATGTCGATCTACGACAATATCGCCTTCGGCGTGCGCCTGTACGAAGACCTGTCGAAAGGCGAGATGGACGAGCGCGTCGAATGGGCGCTGAAAAAGGCCGCCCTGTGGGGCGAGGTGAAGGACAAGCTGGCCAAGAGCGGCCTGTCGCTGTCCGGCGGCCAGCAGCAGCGCCTGTGCATCGCGCGCGGCGTGGCAGTGAAGCCTGACGTCCTGCTGCTGGACGAACCGACTTCGGCACTGGATCCGATTTCCACCTCCAAGATCGAAGAACTGATCTCCGAGCTGAAAGAGGACTACACGATCGCCATCGTGACCCACAATATGCAGCAGGCGGCGCGCTGCTCCGACTACACCGCCTATATGTACCTGGGCGAACTGGTGGAATTCGGCGAGACCGACCAGATTTTCATGAATCCTGTGCGCAAAGAGACCCAGGACTACATCACCGGCCGCTTTGGCTAACCAGAAGAAGAGAGAGAAGAGATTATGATGGGCGAACATTCCTCCAAAGCTTACGACACCGAACTCGAAGGCATCCGCTCCAAAGTGCTGCTGATGGGCGGCATGGTCGAGACCATGTTCCTGGATGCGATGACCTGCTTCCGCATCGGCAACCTGGACCGCGCCGAGCGCGTGGTGGCCGAAGACGCCAACGTCAACCAGCTGGAAGTGCAGCTGGACGACCAGTGCAGCCACCTGATCGTGAAACGCCAGCCGACCGCCAACGACCTGCGCACCGTGATGGCCACCCTGAAGGTGATCACCGACCTGGAACGCATCGGCGACGAAGCCGCCAAGATCGCGCGCATCGCCAAGGCCTTGCACGCACGCGGCGCCGTCACCCTGAACCACTATGAAATGGTGCGCACCATCGCCACCGCCACCAGCGACCTGCTGCACGATGCGCTGGACGCTTTCGCCCGCAGCGACGAGAAGCAGGCGCTGGAGCTGATCGCCCAGGACGCGGTGATCGACCATGAATACCGCTCCATCATGCGCAACCTGATTACCTTCATGATGGAAGATCCGCGTACAATCTCGGCAGCGCTGGACACGATGTGGGTGGCCAAGGCCATCGAGCGCATCGGCGACCACGCCAAGAATATCGCCGAATACGTGATCTACGTGGTGGAAGGCAAGGATATCCGCCATACCCACGGAGCGACCCAAGAAGCAAGCAAATAATGGCATCCGACAAAACGACAGTACTGATTGTTGAAGATGAGCCGGCGATCGTTGAGCTGGTGAGGTTCTCGCTGCGCGAAGCGGGCTGGAACTGCGTGGTGGCGCAATCCACGCAGGAAGCATGGGAAGTGATGCAAACCCGCACCCCGCAGCTGGTGCTGCTGGACTGGATGCTGCCGGACCAGAGCGGCCTGCGCCTGCTGGCCCGCATCCGCGGCGACCGCCACTTCGCCAGCGTTCCTGTGATCATGCTGACCGCGAAGAGCATGGAAGAGGACAAGCTGGCAGGCCTGAATGGCGGCGCCGACGACTACATCACCAAGCCGTTTTCGCCGCGCGAGCTGCTGGCCCGCGCCCGTGCGCTGCTGCGCCGCAAGAGTCCTGAACTGGCGGAGACCCAGCTCAAGGCCGGCCCGGTGGTGCTGGACCCGGTCAGTTGCACGGTGTCGATGAACGAAAACAAGATCGACATCGGCCACGCAGAGTACAAGCTGCTGAAATTCTTCATGGCCCACCCCGAGCGCGTGTTCTCGCGCAGCCAGTTGCTGGACAAGGTATGGGGCGACCATGTGGTAATCGAAGAGCGCACGGTGGACGTCCACGTGCTGCGCCTGCGCAAGGCGCTGAAAGATGCCGAGCACCTGATCAAGACGGTGCGCAGCGTGGGATATATGCTGACTGAAAAGCCATGAATCCAAAAGTAGTGTTCTGGGTACCAGTCGCCATCCGGCTCGGCTTCCTGCTGGCGGGCGCTGGCCTGATGTGGTGGTGGTTCGGCCTGGCGGCCGGCATCGTCACGGCTTTCGCCGGCGTGCTCGCTGCGGTCTTCATCCAGCTCAAATATCTTTACCAGCTCAGCGAATGGCTGGATAAGCCCGAGTCGGGCCGCCTGCCGGACGGCTGGGGCGAGTGGACCAATATCTTTTCCCGCCTGTACCGCCTGCGCCGCGACGACGAAAAGAACCAGGCCGAATTGACCGAATGGCTGGCTCGCTTCCGCCAGGCCATGCACCTGCTGCCGGACGGCGTGGTGATCATGGACGACGTGCTGTTCCTCGAATGGTGCAACCCGGCCGCCGAAGAGCACCTGGGCCTGCAGCAAGCCCGCGACAAGGGCATGCGCGTGACCAACCTGGTACGCAGCCCGGATTTCATGGACTACCTGATCCTGGGCCGCTACGACCAGCCGCTGACGCTGAATTTCCGCGGCCGCAAGCTGGTGGTGCACATCATCCCGTTCGAGAACCGCCGCCAGATCCTGGTCACGCACGACATTACCGAGACCCAGCGCGCCGAAATGATGCGCCGCGACTTCATCGCCAACGCCTCGCACGAGCTGCGCACGCCGCTGACGGTGATCGCCGGCTTCCTGGAAATCGCCGCTTCGATGGAGCTGGACGCCGAAACGCGCGCCGCCCACCTCAAGCTGATGACCGAGCAAAGCCACCGCATGCAGCACCTGATCGAAGACATGCTGACCCTGTCGCGCCTGGAATCGGTCGACCACCCGATGCGCCCGGAGCACGTGAACATCCCGGCGCTGCTGGAGCAGGTGCTGCACGAGGCGCGCGCGCTTTCCGGCGGCAAGCACGAGATCTCGCTGGAAGTGCACGGCGGCGACGTGATGGGCAATATGGACGAACTGCATAGCGCCTTCGGCAACCTGGCATCGAATGCCGTGCGCTACACGCCCGCCGGCGGCACGATCAAGCTGCGCTGGGAAGACACGCCGACCGGCGTGCAGTTCCAGGTGCAAGACACCGGCATCGGCATCAACCCGGAGCATATTTCCCGCCTGACCGAGCGCTTCTACCGTGTCGACAAGAGCCGTTCGCGCGAAACCCAGGGCACCGGCCTGGGCTTGGCCATCGTCAAGCACGTACTGCTGCGCCACAGCGGCAAGCTGAACATCAGCTCGGAGGCAGGGCAGGGCAGCACCTTCACGGTCAGCCTGCCGAAATCGCTGGTTTCCACTACCGTCGAGCCCGCGCAAGCTGCATAAGAAGAAAAATGGGGACGTACCCCATTTATTAGGTAAAATCTGCTCGCCTAAAAAAACGAGCAGATTAACCACTACATGCACTTGAAACGTTTCGCTTTTGCCATCCTGGCAGCCGCAGCGCTGGCCGGGTGCCAGACTTCCCCAACTACCGTCTCCACCGACCTGCCGCCACCGATCAAATCGACCGACGTGCCGCTGGTCTCTGTTGAACCGCCGGTGCAACCTCCTGTGGTACCGCCGGTTGCGCCAGTGCAGCGCAAGGTGAAGATCGGCCTCGCCCTCGGCGGCGGCGCCGCGCGCGGCTTCGCCCACATTGGCGTGATCAAGGCCCTGGAAGCCCAGGGCATCGTGCCGGATATCGTGGTCGGCACCAGCGCCGGCTCCGTCGTGGGCGCGCTGTACGCGGCCGGCAATGATGCCAAGGCCCTGCAGAAGATGGCGGTCGACCTCGACGAATCGGCCATTTCCGACTGGGCGCTGCCGCTGTTCGGCAAGTCCTCCGGCGTGCTGAAAGGCGAGGCGCTGCAATCCTTCGTCAACAAGGCGGTGGGCAACCGCACCATCGAAAAACTGAAGATGCCGTTCGGCGCCGTGGCGTCGGACCTGAAAACCGGCCAGCCTATCCTGTTCCAGCGCGGGAATACCGGCATGGCGGTGCGCGCCAGTTCGGCCGTGCCAGGCGTGTTCCAGCCGGTGAAGATCGGCGAGCATACCTATGTCGACGGCGGCCTGGTGGCGCCGGTGCCGGTGCGCTTCGCGCGCGAAATGGGCGCGGAATTCATCATTGCGGTGAATATTTCGACGCAGGCTGAAGCCCAGGCCACCAATTCTTCGCTGGAGGTCATCATGCAAACCTTCTCCATCATGGGCCAGCGCATCAACCAGCTTGAATTGCGCGATGCCGACATCGTGATCCAGCCGCCGCTGGGCAAGATGGGCTCCGCCGAATTCACCAACCGCTCCGGCGCCATGCAGGCCGGCGAGCGTGCAACCCTGGCCGTCATGCCGCAACTGAAGCAGAAGCTGAAGGCGCGTCGCGAAACCCCGGCCCCATAAATATCAGGAATCGAGAGAATGATCACCAAGCCAGTGCTGTCCCTGGACGACATCAAGAAAATCGCCGCTGCCGCCGAGGCGGAAGCCATCAAGAATAACTGGGCCGTCACCATCGCCATCGTCGACGACGGCGGCCACCTGCTGTGGCTGCAGCGCCTGGACGGCGCGGCGCCGCTGTCGTCGCATATCGCTCCTGCCAAGGCGCGCCTGTCGGCCCTGGGCCGCCGCGAAACCAAGATTTACGAAGACATGATCAATGGCGGCCGTACTTCCTTCGTCGGCGTGCCGATGGTGGAAGCCCCGCTGGAAGGCGGCGTCAATATCGTGGTCGATGGCCATACCATCGGCGCGGTGGGCGTGTCGGGCGTGAAATCCAGCGAAGATGCACAAATTGCCAAGGCAGGTATTGCTGCACTGGCTTAAGTCTTGCAATTGAGGCAATGACTTCCTAGAATACAGGCAAGGGGGAGTTATGAGACTGCCGGTTGCCTTGCTGTTTTGCCCAATCATCCTGGCGGCGCCGCTGCATGCTGAAGAGCTGCAGCTGTCCGTCATCTCGCGCAGCACGACGCACGCAGACCTGTGGAAGGCGGCGGAAGTCGCTTTCCAGCGCGCCGGCATCAATGCGGTGGTGCGCGAAGTGTCGCCCGAACGTTCCGCCGTGCTGGCCAATGAAGGCACGACCGATGGCGACGTCGGGCGCTCTTCCGGCCTCGAAAAAACCTACCCCAACCTGGTCCAGGTACCTGAGCCAATTTACCAATACGCGCCGACTGCCTTTACCTACAAGCGTTTCGACGTGACGGGCGGCTGGGAGTCCCTGCGCTCGCACACAGTCTGCATTCGCCGCGGCCTGCGCCAGACCGACCTGCGCACCAAGGACCTGGCGCGCCAGGTGCTGGCTGACGAAGCGACCATGTTGCGCATGCTGGCGGCCGGCGGCTGCGACGTCGCCGTCATGGAGCGCAATAATGCGCTGGCACGCGCCGCCATGACGGCGGATCCTCCGCTCCAGCGCCTGCTGCCGCCGATGGAAATCATGCCCCTCTATATCTACCTGCACAAGAGCCATGCGGCGCTGGTGCCCAAGGTGGCCGCCGCCCTGAAGCAGATGCGGGCCGACGGCACCATGCACAAGCTGCTAGGCGAAGGGGAGTAGCGATGAAAGTCCTGGCCACCTTGCTGTGCGCGCTGGTTTCGGCGCCGCTGCGAGGCCAGGACTTGCAGCTTTTCGTCATTCCTGACACGCCGGCGCATCTCGAGGCCTGGCAAACCATTGAAGCAGCAGCCAAACGTGCCGGGGTGCGGGTCCAGATGCGGCCCTTGCCGGCGGAGCGCGGCATGGTGCTTGCCAATGAAGGAAAGCTGGACGGCGCCATCGGCCGCACCATGCTGGCCGCCAGCGGCTATGCGCAACTGGTGGCAGTGCCGGAGCCGGTCTATATCTATGCGCCGACGGCCTATTCCTATAAGAAGATCGACGTGTCGCACGGCTGGAAATCCCTGCGCGGCCATACGCTGTGCATGCGCCGCGGCTATAACTTTACCGAGGAGCGCACCGCCGGGCTGCCGCGGCAGCGGCTGGACAATGACGCCTCCCTGTTGCGCATGCTGAAAGCCGGCGGCTGCGATATCGCCGTCATGGGCCGCAGTAACAAGGAAGTGCTGGCAATGCAGGGGCGCGACCCGGATTTGCTGCAATTGCTGCCCCCTTTGGAGGAGGTGCCGCTCTACCTGTTCCTGAACAAACGCCATGCGGGCCTGGTTTCGCGCTTCGCCGAAGCGCTGAAGCAGGTAAAGCGCGAATAGGGCGGGCTTGCCGACGAGGGAACTTTGGGTTATAATTCAAAGGTTTAGCCAATTACCATTCGACCGTAGCGCCTACCTCACACATCCATCATCATCTGACCCGCGAGCCCGGCATTGCGCCCGTACACCCGTGGGTTGTCTGAGTGGCGTCGCTACGGTAACTTAATCAGGAGTTGCCCTTGCCGCCATTTTTTTCTGGCCCAGCCGTTCCAGCCATCCTGGCACTAGCCGACGGAACAATCTTTAAAGGTATTTCCATTGGCGCTGCCGGTCACACGACGGGCGAAGTCGTTTTCAATACCTCCATGACGGGTTATCAGGAAATCCTGACCGATCCATCGTATTCCCGCCAGATCGTCACCCTGACTTACCCGCATATCGGCAACTACGGTATCAATACCGAAGACGTCGAAGCTTCCAAAGTCCACGCCGCAGGCCTGATCATCCGCGACCTGCCGCTGATCCACTCGAATTTCCGCTCCAGCCAATCGCTGACCGACTACCTGAAGGCCGAGAACATCGTCGCCATCGCCGGTATCGACACCCGCAAGCTGACCCGCGTGCTGCGCGAGAAGGGCGCCCAGGCCGGCGCCATCGTGACCGGCGTGCAGGGCAACGAGCCGTCCGTGCAACAGGCACTGGAACTGGCGCGCAGCTTCCCTGGCCTGGCGGGCATGGACCTGGCCAAAGTCGTGACCGTGCCGGAAGTGTACGAATGGACCGAGACCGAGTGGGAACTGGGCAAAGGCTATGGCAAGGTAGCCGATCCAAAGTTCCACGTGGTGGCCTACGACTTCGGCGTCAAGCGCAACATCCTGCGCATGCTGGCATCGCGCGGCTGCAAAGTGACCGTGGTGCCGGCGCAGACTTCCGCCGCCTACGTGCTGTCGCTGAACCCGGACGGCGTGTTCCTGTCCAACGGTCCTGGCGATCCTGAGCCATGCGATTACGCGATCGAAGCGACCAAAGTCTTCATGGAGAAGAAGATCCCGGTGTTCGGCATCTGCCTGGGCCACCAGATCATGGCACTGGCTTCCGGCGCCAAGACCCTGAAGATGAAGTTCGGCCACCACGGCGCCAACCACCCGGTGCAGGACCTGGACAGCAAGAAGGTGATGATCACCTCGCAGAACCACGGTTTCGCCGTGGATGCGGACACGCTGCCGGCCAACTGCCGCGTGACCCACGTGTCGCTGTTCGACGGTTCGCTGCAAGGCTTCGCCCGCACCGACGTGCCGGCATTCTGCTTCCAGGGCCACCCTGAAGCATCGCCTGGCCCGACCGACGTCGCCTACCTGTTTGACCGCTTCATCAACATGATGAATGCCGCGGAGAAGAAATAAATGCCAAAACGTTCTGACATTAAAAGCATCCTGATTATTGGCGCCGGCCCGATCATCATCGGCCAGGCCTGCGAATTCGACTACTCCGGCGCGCAAGCCTGCAAGGCGCTGCGCGAAGAGGGCTACAAGGTCATCCTGGTGAACTCCAACCCGGCGACCATCATGACCGACCCGGAAATGGCCGACGTGACCTACATCGAGCCGATCACCTGGCAGGTTGTGGAGCGTATCATCGACAAGGAGCGTCCTGACGCGATCCTGCCGACCATGGGCGGCCAGACCGCGCTGAACTGCGCGCTGGACCTGCACCGCAACGGCGTGCTGGACAAGTACAAGGTCGAACTGATCGGCGCCACCCCGGAAGCCATCGACAAGGCCGAAGACCGCGCCAAGTTCAAGGAAGCGATGACCAAGATCGGCCTCGGTTCGGCACGTTCCGGCGTGGCGCACTCGATGGAAGAATCGTGGGCGGTGCAGAAGGAAGTGGGCTTCCCGACCATCATCCGTCCATCGTTCACCATGGGCGGTTCCGGCGGCGGCATCGCTTACAACGAAGAAGAATTCGAAGCGATCTGCAAACGCGGCCTGGAAGCATCGCCGACCAATGAGCTGCTGATCGAAGAATCGCTGCTGGGCTGGAAAGAGTACGAGATGGAAGTGGTGCGCGACAAGGCGGACAACTGCATCATCGTGTGCTCGATCGAAAACCTGGACCCGATGGGCGTGCACACCGGCGACTCCATCACCGTCGCTCCGGCACAGACCCTGACCGACAAGGAATACCAGATCATGCGCAATGCCTCGCTGGCAGTGCTGCGCGAGATCGGCGTGGATACCGGCGGCTCCAACGTGCAGTTCTCGATCAACCCGAAAGACGGCCGCATGATCGTCATCGAGATGAACCCGCGCGTGTCCCGTTCCTCGGCACTGGCATCGAAGGCCACCGGCTTCCCGATCGCCAAGGTTGCAGCGAAACTGGCCGTGGGCTTCACCTTGGACGAACTGCGCAACGAAATCACCGGCGGCGCAACCCCGGCTTCGTTCGAGCCTTCGATCGACTACGTCGTGACCAAGGTGCCGCGTTTCACCTTCGAGAAATTCCCGACCGCCGACCACCACCTGACCACCCAGATGAAATCGGTGGGCGAAGTGATGGCGATTGGCCGCACCTTCCAGGAATCGTTCCAGAAAGCCCTGCGCGGCCTGGAAGTTGGCGTGGACGGCATGAACCAGAAGACCGTCGACCGCGAGAAGCTGGAAGAGGAACTGGGCGAGCCAGGCCCGGACCGCATCTGGTACGTGGGTGACGCTTTCGCCCAGGGCTTCACCCTGGAAGAGGTGTACCAGCTGACCAAGATCGACATGTGGTTCCTGGTGCAGATCAAGGAAATCATCGACCTGGAACTGTGGCTCGATACCCAGAAGCTGGAAAACCTGGACAAGAACACCCTGTACCGCCTGAAGCAGAAGGGCTTCTCGGACCGCCGCCTGGGCTACCTGCTGCAATGCGGCGACACCGCCGTGCGCAACAAGCGCCGCGAACTGGGCATCCGTCCGGTGTACAAGCGCGTCGACACCTGCGCCGCCGAGTTCTCGACCGACACCGCCTACATGTACTCGACCTACGATGAAGAGTGCGAGTCCAACCCGACCGACAAGAAAAAAATCATGGTGCTGGGCGGTGGCCCGAACCGTATCGGCCAGGGTATCGAATTCGACTACTGCTGCGTGCACGCCGCGCTGGCCATGCGCGAAGACGGCTACGAGACCATCATGGTCAACTGCAACCCGGAAACCGTGTCGACCGACTACGATACCTCCGACCGCCTGTACTTCGAGTCGCTGACCCTGGAAGACGTGCTGGAGATCGTCGACCTGGAAAAACCGGTGGGCGTGATCGTGCAGTACGGCGGCCAGACCCCGCTGAAACTGGCGCTGGACCTGGAAGCCAACGGCGTGCCGATCATCGGCACCTCGCCGGACATGATCGACGCCGCGGAAGACCGCGAGCGCTTCCAGAAGCTGCTGCAGGACCTGGGCCTGCGCCAGCCGCCTAACCGCACTGCGCGTACCGAAGAAGAAGCGCTGGCGCTGGCACAGGAAATCGGCTACCCGCTGGTGGTGCGTCCTTCCTACGTGCTGGGCGGCCGTGCGATGGAAATCGTGCACGAGCAGCGCGACCTGGAGCGCTACATGCGCGAAGCGGTGAAAGTGTCGAACGACTCGCCGGTGCTGCTGGACCGCTTCCTGAACGACGCCATCGAGTGCGACGTCGACTGCATCTCCGACGGCGACACTACCTTCATCGGCGGCGTGATGGAACACATCGAGCAAGCCGGCGTGCACTCGGGCGACTCCGCCTGCTCGCTGCCGCCTTACTCGCTGTCGCAAGAGACCATCGATGAACTGAAGCGCCAGACCTCGCTGATGGCCAAGGGCCTGAACGTGGTCGGCCTGATGAACGTGCAGTTCGCGATCCAGAAGCAGGATGGCAAAGACGTCGTCTACGTGCTGGAAGTGAACCCGCGTGCCTCGCGTACTGTGCCTTACGTGTCCAAGGCGACCGGCCTGCAACTGGCCAAGATCGCCGCACGCTGCATGGTCGGCCAGAAGCTGGCAGAGCAGGGCATCACCAAGGAAGTCGTGCCGCCTTACTTCAGCGTCAAGGAAGCCGTGTTCCCGTTCGTGAAATTCCCTGGCGTGGACACCATCCTCGGCCCGGAAATGAAATCGACCGGCGAAGTGATGGGCGTAGGCACCACCTTCGCGGAAGCCTTCGTGAAGTCCCAGCTGGGCGCCGGCGTCAAGCTGCCGAAGTCCGGCAAGGTCTTCCTGTCGGTGAAAGCGTCGGACAAGCCGCGCGCAGTGAAAGTGGCAAAAGACCTGGTCGACGCCGGCTTCACCCTGTGCGCTACCAAGGGCACCGCTGCCGTGATCGCCGCCGCCGGCATTCCTGTCACCCCGGTGAACAAGATGTCCGAAGGCCGTCCGCACGTGGTCGACATGATCAAGAACCACGAAATCGTCCTGGTGATCAACACCGTGGAAGAGAAGCGTACCGCGATCCACGACTCGCGCAGCATCCGTACCTCGTCGCTGGCGGCCCGCGTGACCACCTACACCACGATCGCCGGTGCCGAGGCGGCCGTGGCCGGTATCCGCCACCTGGACGAATTGCGTGTGTACGATTTACAAGGCCTGCATAAGTCTTTAAACTAAGCCGAAGTAAGTAGTACGCTTGACAATATAACCACAGAGCCCGCGCTGAAGCATGGCGCGGGCTCTGTGTTTTTTAGCAATTTAACAAGAGACAGATATGAATTCCGTTCCACTCACCAAATTCGGCGCTGAACTCCTGAAAGAAGAGCTGCACCAGCTCAAGACCAAGGAGCGCCGCATTGTCATCGATGCCATCGCCGAAGCGCGTTCGCACGGCGACCTGTCCGAAAACGCCGAATACGATGCCGCCAAGGAGCGCCAGGCTTTCGTCGAAGGCCGTATCGCGGAGCTGGAAGGCAAGCTGAGCTCGGCCCAGATCATTGACCCATCCACCCTGGACGCGGAAGGCCGCGTGGTGTTTGCCTCCACCGTGGACCTGGAAGACCTGGAGTCGGGCCAGAAGGTGAGCTACCAGATCGTCGGCACGGATGAAGCCGACCTGAAGATGAGCAAAGTATCGGTAACCTCGCCGATCGCCCGTGCCCTGATCGGCAAATACGCCGGCGACGTGGTGGAAGTGCAAGCCCCGTCCGGCCCGCGCGAATACGAAATCATCGACGTACGCTACGTCTGATGCTGCTGGCGAAAGTACGGCTGCTGGTAGCCGCCCTGTGGGCCGGCAGCCTGTGGGCGGTCGGCTACCTGGTAGCGCCTACCCTGTTCGCATCGCTGGACCGCGTGCTGGCCGGCTCGATTGCCGGCCTGATGTTCCACGCCGAGGCCATGCTATCGCTGGGCTGCGGCGCCGCCATGGGCGTGCTGCTGTTCTTCGGCACCCGCGACTGGACGCCCAAGCGCCGCCGCTCGGTACTGCTGATTGTGGTAGCGATGGTGATGTGTACGGTGGTGTCCCACTTTGGCCTGCAGCCGATGATGGCGGCGGCCAAGGCTTCCGGCGACGGCAGCTTCGGCAAGCTGCATGGGATTTCGAGCACCATTTACCTGGTACAAAGCCTGCTGGCGGGCTGGCTGCTCTGGCGGCAGGCATAAAAAAAAGGGGACGTACCCCTTTTTTCATTAAAGGGGTACGTCCCCTTTTTTAGCCCACGGTTTTCTTGGTGCCGGTCTTCTTCTTGACGCGCTTGATGGTGCCGCCGGCGGTAACGCGTTCGTTCCCCTTCAGCAGGACCTTGCTAACGGATGGCTTCTTGGTGCCGGAGGCGCTTGGCTTGACGATCGTTACCATGCGCATGCCTTTGCCGGCCTTGCCGGTGGCGGCTTTCTCGGCTTCCACGCGAGGGCGGTACAGCACCAGCAGCTTGCCGATGTGCTGCACCGGCGCGGCGCCGGTCTTTTCGCAGATGGTTTCGTACATTTCGATGCGGGCTTCGCGGTCATCGCCGAAAACGCGCACCTTGATCAAGCCGTGGGAATCCAGGCCCAGCTCGATCTCCTTCATCACGGAAGGGGTCAGGCCGGATTCGCCAACGAGGACGATTGGCTTCAGGCCATGGGCTTCGGCGCGCAGGACACTGCGTTCGGCAGGGGTAAGGTTCAGCATAGTTATTTTTGGATAGGTTCTCTTAAAGGCAGTATTCTACGCTAATGGCTAAGAACAAAATAAACAAAAACTGGTTGCACGACCATATTAACGATCCGTACGTGAAGGCCGCTCAGAAGGACGGCTACCGTGCCCGGGCAGCCTATAAGCTGAAAGAGATCGACGAAGATGCCAAGCTGATCAAGCCCGGCCAGGTGATCGTGGACCTGGGCTGCACGCCTGGCTCGTGGGGCCAGTACACCCGTCGCAAGCTGGCGGGCAAGGAGGGCGGCGGCATCAACGGCACCATGATCGGCCTGGACATCCTGCCCATGGAGCCGATCGCCGACATGCACTTCATCCAGGGCGACTTCCGCGAACAGGCGATCCTTGAACAGCTGGCCGAGGTGCTGCAAGGCCGCAAGGCGGACCTTGTGCTATCCGATATGGCGCCCAATTTATCCGGTATTGCGGTGGCCGATGCTGCCCGTATGGAAGACCTTATCGATATCGCCATCGATTTCAGCCAGCACCATATGAAACCGGGTGGCGCTTTATTGGTGAAATGTTTCAAGGACCTGGGTTTCAGCCAGATCGTCGAGAAATTCCGGCGCGAATTCAAGACCGTGGTGCAGAAAAAGCCGAAAGCCAGCCGCGATAAATCGTCCGAAATCTTCTTATTGGGCCGCGGACTCAAAAATCCAGTGGAATAATGCCATTTTTGCCCTTGATTTAGCTGGATAAACCCACATATCCTGCGCAGGAGTGTGCACCATAGGGCCGGTTTGTAGCACGGCCCGGGTTTAACGAGTAAAATCGAATTTCTGCTACAGGTAACTGGTGCGCTTGCGCATCCAAGGAGTTTTCGTGAATAACATGTTTTCCAAATCGGCTATCTGGGTCGTTGTAGCCTTGCTGTTATTTATGCTGTTTAAGCAATTCGACAGCCACAGCATCGCCGGCGGCGCAAAGCCTATCGCTTATTCCGATCTGCTGGATGAGGTCAAAGCGAAGCGCGTGAAAGATGTCCTGATTGAAGGGACGACCATTACTGCCACCCGTGTTGACGATTCCAAAGTCCGCACCACCTCCACCTTCCTGGACCGCGGCCTGATCGGCGACCTGCGCGACAACGGCGTGCGCTTCGACGTGAAGCCGCCTGAAGAGCCTGGCATCCTGCAACAGGTGTTCGTGTCCTGGTTCCCAATGCTGCTGCTGATCGGTGTGTGGATCTTCTTCATGCGCCAGATGCAGGGCGGCGGCAAGGGCGGCGCGTTCTCCTTCGGCAAGTCGAAGGCGCGCATGCTGGACGAAACGAATAACACCGTGACCTTCGCCGACGTGGCAGGTTGCGACGAAGCCAAAGAGGAAGTGACCGAGATCGTCGACTTCCTGAAAGACCCGACCAAATTCCAGAAACTGGGCGGCCGTATTCCACGCGGCGTGCTGATGGTTGGTCCTCCAGGTACCGGTAAGACCCTGCTGGCGCGTGCCATTGCGGGCGAAGCCAAGGTGCCGTTTTTCTCGATTTCGGGTTCGGACTTCGTTGAAATGTTCGTCGGCGTCGGTGCATCCCGCGTGCGCGACATGTTCGAGAACGCCAAGAAGCATTCGCCTTGCATCATCTTCATCGACGAGATCGACGCTGTCGGCCGCCATCGTGGCGCCGGCATGGGCGGCGGCAACGACGAGCGCGAACAGACCCTGAACCAGTTGCTGGTTGAGATGGACGGCTTTGAAGCCTCGTCCGGCGTGATCGTGATTGCCGCGACCAACCGTGCCGACGTGCTGGACAAGGCGCTGCTGCGTCCGGGCCGTTTCGACCGCCAGGTTTCCGTCGGCCTGCCGGATATCCGCGGCCGCGAACAGATTCTGAACGTCCACATGCGCAAAGTGCCGATCAGCACCGACGTAAAAGCCGACATCCTGGCGCGCGGCACCCCGGGCTTCTCCGGTGCCGACCTGGCTAACCTGGTCAACGAAGCTGCCCTGTTTGCTGCGCGCCGCAACAAGCGCCTGGTCGACATGATCGACTTCGAAGATGCGAAGGACAAGATCTTCATGGGCCCGGAACGCAAGTCCATGGTGATCCGCGAAGAAGAGCGCCGCAATACCGCTTACCACGAGTCCGGCCACGCCGTGGTGGCCAAGCTGTTGCCGAAGGCCGACCCGGTCCACAAAGTGACCATCATGCCGCGGGGCTGGGCACTGGGCCTGACCTGGCAGTTGCCTGAGCACGACAATATTTCGGGCTACAAGGACAAGATGCTGGAAGAGATTTCCATCCTGTTCGGCGGCCGCATCGCGGAAGAGATCTTCGTTGGCCAGATGTCGACCGGCGCGTCCAACGACTTCGCCCGCGCCACCAAGCTGGCCCGCGCCATGGTCACCAAGTACGGCATGTCCGATGCGCTGGGCGTGATGGTGTACGAAGACAGCCAGAACGACGGCTGGCTGGGCGGCGCCAACAAGACCATCTCGGAAGCGACCCAGCAGAAGGTGGACGCGGAAATCCGCACCATCCTCGACACGCAATATGCCCTGGCGCGCAAGCTGCTGGAAGAAAACCGCGAAAAGGTCGAAGTGATGACCAAGGCCCTGCTGGAATGGGAAACCATCGATGCGGACCAGGTGAACGACATCATGGCCGGCCAGGAGCCGCGCCCACCGAAGGCCGGCACCACCATTCGCAAGCAGCCAGGCAACGACGGCCCAGGTTCCAACCCGAACCCGAACGCCACCGCCCCAGCTTAATCGCCTTTAAAAAAGGGGACGTAACACATTTAAATGTGTTACGTCCCCTTTTTCCGCTACTATGCCTCAACACAAGTTTGGCCGATTCAATTTCCCGACCAGCCGCCCGTTGGTGATGGGTATCCTCAACGCCACGCCTGATTCCTTCAGCGACGGCGGCCAGTTCGCCAGCCTCGACTATGCGATCACCCATGCCGAGCAGATGATCCGCGATGGCGTTGACATCATCGATATCGGCGGCGAAAGCAGCCGGCCCGGCGCCCCAGCTGTCACCCTGGACGAAGAGCTGCGCCGCGTCATGCCCCTGATCTTTGCCCTGCGCGATTGCGGCAAGGCGATCAGCGTCGATACCTATAAACCGGAAGTCATGCGTGAAGCAGTACTGGCCGGGGTCGACATGATCAACGATATAAACGGTTTCCGCGCGCCCGGCGCAATCGAGGCCGTCAAAGATAGCGATTGTGCGTTGTGCGTAATGCACATGCTTAACAATCCGGCAACAATGCAAAGCAAGCCCGAGTACAATGATGTTGTGCGCGAAGTCACCGGTTTCCTGGCTGAGCGTATTGCCGTCCTGACGGCGGCAGGCATCGACAAGGAACGCCTGTGGATCGACCCAGGCTTTGGTTTTGGCAAAACGGTAGAACATAATTACGCGCTACTGAAGGCCGGCAGGCAGATGGTTGCCGAGCTGGGCGTGCCGCTCCTGGCAGGCCTGTCGCGCAAATCGATGATCGGCGCCATTACCGGCCGGCCAGTCGAGCAGCGCCTGGCCGGCAGTATCGGCGGCGCGCTGGCAGCAGTTGCGCATGGTGCCCAGATCGTCAGGGTGCACGATGTAGCAGAGACCGTCGATGCACTGAAAGTGTGGCAGGCGGCGCATTAAGAAAAGGAAGAGAACATAATATGGCACGCAAATATTTCGGTACCGATGGCGTACGTGGCCTGGTGGGCCAGGCCCCGATTACCCCTGACTTCGTCATGCGTCTCGGCTATGCCGCTGGCAAGGTGCTGGCCAAGACCGCTGCGACGGGCACCGCACGTCCGGCCGTCCTGATCGGCAAGGACACCCGTATTTCTGGCTATATGCTGGAAGCAGCGCTGGAAGCCGGCTTCTCCGCCGCCGGCGTTGACGTCAAGCTGGCCGGCCCGATGCCGACCCCGGCCATTGCCTACCTGACCCGCGCCCTGCGCCTGCAAGCTGGCGTGGTGATCTCGGCTTCCCACAACCCGTTCCAGGACAATGGGATCAAGTTCTTCTCCGACCAGGGCACCAAGCTGCCTGACGCGGTTGAGCTCGACATCGAAGCGATGCTGGACCAACCGATGGAATGCGTGTCGCCGGAAAAACTGGGCCGTGCCCGCCGCCTGGATGACGCCCAAGGCCGCTATATCGAATTCTGCAAGAGCACCTTCCCGTACGAACTGGACCTGCGCGGCCTGAAAGTCGTGGTCGATTGCGCCCACGGCGCCGCCTACAATATCGCCCCGCACGTGTTCCATGAACTGGGCGCGGAAGTGGTCGCCATCGGCAACAAGCCGGATGGCCTGAACATCAATGACGGCGTCGGCGCGACCGCACCGAAGGCCATGGCCGCAGCCGTGCTCGAGCACAAGGCTGACCTCGGCATTGCGCTGGACGGCGATGCAGACCGCCTAATCATGTGCGACGCCACCGGCCGCCTGTACAACGGCGACGAGCTGCTGTACGTGATGGTGATGGACCGTGTGGCCAATGGCGGCGTGGCTGGCGCCGTCGGCACCCTGATGACCAATATGGCCGTGGAAGTCGCGCTGAAACAGAAGGGCATCGGCTTTGCGCGCGCCAAGGTCGGCGACCGTTACGTGCTCGAGGTGATGCAGGAAAAGGGCTGGATCCTGGGCGGCGAGGGCAGTGGCCACCTGCTGGCGCTCGACAAGCACAGCACCGGCGACGGCATCATCTCCGCGCTGCAAGTGCTGTCGGCGCTCAAGCGCAGCGGCAAGACGCTGGCCGAGATCGCCGGCGAAGTCACGCTGTTCCCGCAAACCCTGATCAATGTGCGCGTGCCTGCTGGTTTCGATTGGCAGAAGAACGCCGCTATGGTCGCGGAAAAAGAAAAGGTGGAAGCCGAGCTGGGCGACACCGGCCGCGTGCTGATCCGCGCCTCCGGTACCGAACCGCTGATCCGCGTGATGGTGGAAGCACGCGATGCCGACAAGGCCCAGAGCATGGCACGCCGTATTGCCGATAAAGTTGAAACGGCGCTGGCGGCATAAAGTTGCCGTCGCGACATTGACGGATGATGCCTCGCCGGGGTATTATTCGTTCATCGGAGTGTAGCGCAGCCCGGTAGCGCACCTGCTTTGGGAGCAGGGGGTCCAAGGTTCGAATCCTTGTACTCCGACCAGGAAATTCTCGAGCGGGTTGTCTTCGGACAACCCGCTTTTCATTTGCGGCATGCTTTTTATTGCAGTGCCCGCGACTCTGCCCTTAGCTCAGTTGGATAGAGCATCGGCCTTCTAAGCCGAGGGTCGCAGGTTCGATTCCTGCAGGGCAGGCCAATCAAATCAAGAACATGCAGTGCAGCTCCAGATGAGAATTTAGGCTGGGTGACGCCTGTTGGCATTGCTGTCTTCAGAGGCGTTCTATCTGCCGGTTGATCGACTTGACGGCCTGTTCGTTCCTTTCACTGTAGCGATTGGTCAAGTAGCCCGTCCGGCCACGCATCAGCAGCGTGATCTTGAACAGTTCTTCCATGACATCGACCACTCGGTCGTAGTACGCGGATGGGCGCATCCTGCCGGCATCGTCGAACTCCTTATAAGCCATCGGCACTGAGGACTGGTTCGGAATCGTGAACATGCGCATCCACCGTCCCAGCAGGCGCAATGTGTTGACCACGTTGAACGACTGCGAGCCGCCGCAAACCTGCATGACTGCCAAGGTGCGGCCCTGGCTTGGGCGAACCGCACCTTGTTCCAAAGGTATCCAGTCGATCTGGTTCTTCATCACTGCGGTGATGGCACCGTGGCGTTCAGGGCTGCACCAGACCTGACCTTCCGACCAAAGGCACAGCTCCCGTAGTTCTACGACCTTTGGATGGGTTTCAGGGACGCTGCCCACCATCGGCAGTTCCATTGGGTCGAAGATTTTTACGTCTGCGCCGAAGTGCTCCAGGATGCGAGCCGCCTCGTAGGTCAGAAAACGGCTGAAGGAGCGCTCGCGTAACGAACCATACAGCATGAGGATGCGTGGCGGGTGCGACAAGTCCTCGGTAGGCGCCAGCTTGTCTAGCGTGGGGATGTCGAGCAGGTCGGCCTTAATGTTCGGCAGGTCAGGGATGGTCATGCTCAGTGCTTATTCAGGGATTCAGCGAAGTCGCCAGGGGCGACAGTTCCAGCCACGGTCGCGTCGGCAGGTGGCGCCGGGTAGAGCCAGCAGAATAATGCGGTCGCCACAATCGTGCCGGCCAGTTGCGCAAGGATGAACCCTGGCGCGTCCGTCGGGCGGATGCCCGCAAAGGTGTTGCTTGCTGCCCGAGCTAGCGTCACTGCGGGATTGGCGAACGATGTGGATGCGGTGAACCAGTACGCCGAGGTGATATATGCCGCGACAGCGAAAGGCGTCATAGCTGGACGGCTGCGCGAACCACCGATGATCACTCCGATTAGCCCAAAGGTGGCAACGAACTCGCTCCACCACTGCGCTGCGCCGCTGCGGACATGTTCGGAAGCGAAGAAGGTTGGCTCACCAAACATGGCGTGCGCTGCTGCGACGCCCGCAAATGCGCCTGCTACCTGGGCGACGATGTAAGGCAGTACCTGGCCAGCGGGCAGGTTGCGTTGCCAGGCTTCGGACAGCGTGACCGCTGGATTGAAGTGTGCGCCGGAGATAGTGCCGAACATCAGGATCAGGGCTACCAGGCCAGCGCCTGTAGCAATGGTATTGGCCAGCAGCGCAACACCCACATTACCGCCAGCGAGGCGTTCGGCCATGATGCCCGAACCGACCACCACGGCCAGCAGCAGTGCGGTGCCCAAGGCCTCAGCGACAAGGCGTCGAGAAAGCGTCATCACACAACCTCGCCAATTCGGTCCAGCTCCGCTTTCATGCGGGCGCGGTCGTGTTTGATTTCGTCCAGCGGCAGCGCAAAGAAGGTCTCAATGCGCTTGCGCAGGATGCGATAAGCGGTCACGAAGGCCGCATCAATTTCTTCATCCGTGCCGGTGGCGTGGGCAGGGTCTTCGACGCCCCAGTGGGCGCGCAGGACGGGGCCGAGATAAGCCGGGCAGGTCTCACCTGCGGCGCTGCCGCAAACCGTGATGACGATGTCAGGCGTCACAGATAGCGTGTCCCAGGACTTGCTGTGATAGCCCTCAGTGGAAATACCTTCGCGTGCTAGTAATGCCAAGGAGCGGGGATGGACGTAGCCTGCAGGCTTGCTGCCTGCGCTGAGTGCGTGCCAGCCAGCTGGTGCCAGGTGGTTGAAGGTGGCCTCGCCGAGGATGGAGCGGCAGGAGTTGCCGGTGCAGAGGATCAGAACGTTCATGGTTTGCAGGTCTTGCTGGAGGATGGGGAGCAGCTCTGGCTGCCGCAGCAGTTCTCGGTCAGATAGGACAACACGCCGTTCATGGTGTCGAAGTTGGCGCTATAGATGATGAAGCGACCTTCCTGGCGCGCTTCAATCAGCCCGGCGTTGGTCAATTCCTTCAAGTGGAAGGACAGGGACGATGGGGCAATATCGAGCTGTTCGCCGATCTTGCTGGCAGCCAGTCCTTGCGGACCAGTCTGGACCAGCAGCCGAAAGGCGTTGAGCCGCGACTCTTGCGCCAATGCGGCGAGGGCAGCGATGACAGATTTGGTTTCCATGGATATGCGAGCCGTAACTGTTGCTTAGTTGGCCAATTATGGCACATCGGTACGATATTTCAAATAATGTCGAAATAATTTGACAGGATGGCGACATCGGCGTTAGTCTTCATTCGTAAATTGACGAATGGCCCGAAATGACCAAGATCAGCTGCTGCAACTTTGACCCCAAGACTGTTTTGCCGGAACTGGATGCCGACGAGGTGGCACTACTGTGCAAGGCGCTGGCGCACCCTGCGCGGGTCCAGCTGTTGCGCTACCTGGCCGCGTATGGCGCCTGCTACTTCGGCAGCTTGACCGATGTACTGCCCCTGGCGCCATCGACCATTTCCCAGCACGTCACGATCCTCAAGCAAGCCGGACTGATCCTTGGATCGGCTGATGAACAGCGCGTCTGCTACTGCGTCAACCCCGAACGGCTGGCACAGTTCAAGCAGCTGATCGGAAGCCTTTAGCGTTTTTTTACTTGCCTATTCGTAATTCGACGAATTAGAAATGGAGTTAAGCATGAAAAGTGAACTGCACCTCCGCCCAGCCGCGTCAGCCGACTGGCCTTCGATTGAACAGCTGCTGGTTGCGGCAGGACTGCCTCTTGAAGGCGCCGCGGATCACTTGGCCAATTTCATCGTTGGCGAGGCCGATGGCCGATTGATGTGTGTTGGCGGTTTCGAGCAGTACGGCGCTTCCGCCTTGCTTCGCTCGGTGGCTGTGAGCGGAGAGCTGCGCGGTACTGGCGTTGGCGAATCGTTGATCCGTACTTTGCGCGCCTTGGCCCAAAGCCGTGGCGTGGCCGAGCTGTTCTTGTTGACCACGACGGCTGCCGACTTCTTCGGCAAACGCGGCTTCAAGGTCATCGCCAGGGCGGAAACGCCAACTGCACTCCAGGCATCACGCGAATTCCAGGGCGTTTGTCCAGCATCGGCAACAGCCATGGTTGCCAGGCTCTGACTGAAAGGACCCTATGATGAAAAGCCTGAATGAATTTCCTGTCGCAGTGCTGGGCGCTGGCCCGGTTGGCCTGGCTGCAGCGGCCCATTTGCTGGAGCGCGGACTGCAACCGTTAATTTTTGAACGTGGCGAGCAGGTCGGCGCTAACCTGGATACCTATAGGCATGTACGCCTGTTTTCGCCGTGGCAGTACAACATCGACAAGGCTGCGCGCAAGCTGCTGGAGCGCAGCGGCTGGCGCTTTCCGGCGCCAACCGGCTTGCCGACTGCGGGCGAACTGCTGGATGAATACCTGGCCCACTTTGCCCGGTTGCCGGAAATCGCTTCGGCACTGAAGCTGGGACATCAAGTGATCCAGGTAACACGTCGGGGTTTTGACAAGGTGAAGAGTCGCGGCAGGGAGCAAGCCCCATTTGTCATTCGCGTAGCTGGCCCAGACGGTGAGCGCGATTACCTTGCGCGGGCGGTGATCGACGCTACTGGCACATGGTCCAATCCGAATCCACTTGGGGCGGACGGCCTGCCTGCATTAGGTGAGCTTGACATGGCTGGCGCGATTGCTTACGGCATGCCGGACGTGGCGGGAACGCAGCGGGCCACTTATGCGGGCAAGCGGACCTTGGTAGTCGGTGCCGGCCATTCGGCTGCCGGGACGTTGCTGGCGCTGGCTGACATTGCCGAATCGGTGCCTGGCACCTCTATCGTCTGGGCCATACGCGGCGACCAGCTTGCCCGCGTCTTTGGCGGTGGTGAAGCCGACGGGCTTCCGGCTCGCGGCCAGTTGGGTATGCGGCTGAAGGCGCTCAGGGACTCGGGAAAATTGGAACTGCATACCAGCTTCCGCATGACCGCTGTGCGGAACGGTCCCTCGGGAATTGACGCAATTGGCGATGGACCAACGGGGCCGCAAACCATCGGCGGAATTAACCGAATTGTGGCGGCGACAGGAGCGCGTCCCGACTTGCTGCTGACCCGTGAAATGCGGGTCCGGCATGACCCATGGCTGGAGAGCACGGATGCACTGGCGCCTCTGATCGACCCAAATGAACATAGCTGTGGCACTGTACGTCCACACGGCCACCGTGAGCTGGCCCATCCGGAGCCTGGCTATTATGCAGTTGGCGCCAAGAGTTATGGCCGTGCACCGAACTTCCTGATGGCTACCGGGTATGAGCAAGTGCGGTCTGTCGTGGCCAGTCTGGCGGGCGATATGGCTGCAGCCGATGATGTGCAGTTGGACCTGCCTGAAACTGGCGTGTGCAATACGCGCTTCGGCTACGATCCGGTCACGCCAGCCGGATCCAGCTGCCGTGGGGGGCCGGCCGTCAAAGAAAGCCCTGCATCCTGCGCGCTGGATGAAGTCGAGAAAGAGCAAGGGCGGGAAGGTTGCGCTGTACTGCCAGCTTGCGGCGCCCGCGCCAAAACCAGTTCTTGCTGCGCATGAACCAGGAGCGATCCAGAATGAAGAAAATGGCTGAACGCTACTTTCTCGCAGCATCGCTGGCGCTAAGTGTCGGCTCCTTCGCGGTAGCGCGGAATATGGACTGGAATCCCGAAGTTGCCATTGTGATTGCAAGCATTCTGATTCTGTTTGCCACAGCAGTGATGGAACGCCGCCAGCCTTACCGGCTCGATTGGGCTATTCCCCGCGACGACTTGCGCACAGATGCTATCAGCGCGGCGCTTCTTTTCGGTGTGGTTGACCCGTTGATGAAATGGGGACTGCCAGTGCTGCTGCTGGCACTCTTCGGTCAACATACGGGCGAGGCAGGCGCTGGCTTCTGGCCAGAAGAATGGCCGTTTGCTGCGCAAGTTCTGTTGGCTGCATTGCTGGCGGAATTCACGGCCTACTGGTCGCATCGCTTACATCACCGTCTTCCAGCGCTTTAGTGGCTGCACGCCCTGCATCATGGCAGCGAACGGCTGTATTGGCTTAACAACTTCCGCATTCACCCGCTGAACTATGCAATCAACTTCGTGCTGGGCTTTGCGCCACTCCTGCTTATGGGAGCGCCGCACAGCGTCATCCTTGGCTACCTGGCGTTGACCTATCCGGTCTTAATGCTGCAACACGCGAACTTGCCTCTGCGAAGCGGCTGGCTGAATTACGTGTTCAGCACCAATGAGGTTCATCGCTGGCATCATGCCGACAAGGCCGCGGAGGGGAACCGTAATTTTGGCCGGGCCTTGGTGGTCTGGGATATGGTGTTCAACACTTACCGCTATAGCGCAAAAGGAAATGATCCCGCAGCGGTCGGGCTGTACCAGCCGACGAAGTACCCTTCGCGCTCCTCGTTCGTTCAACAGCTTTGCTCGATGTTCCTGCCGGGATGCTGCCGGGCGGCGTTGTAGGAGCGGTGAATGGAAAGCCGGAAACCCGTAATAATCCTTGCGGTCACGCAGATTACGTCCTGGGGCATGCTGTACTACGCCTTCGGCGTGCTGGCAGCCCGAATCCAGGCTGACCTGGCGTTGACGGCAACCCAGACGTTCGGCGCCTTCTCCTGGAGCGTTCTTGTGGCAGGGCTGTCCGCCACAAGCGTTGGAATTGCGATTGACCGCCACGGTGGGCGCTGGGTTATGGTGCTTGGCTCGGTCCTGGCGGCCCTTGGTTTGTGGTCGATGGCTTCCGCCGAATCGTATGGCGGGTACCTTCTGGCATGGACGATACTGGGACTCGCCATGGCTCTGACCTTGTATGAAGCGGCCTTTGCCACGCTAAATAGTGCCTTGCGTACGGATGCGGCCAGGTCGATTTCCACCGTTACCCTGGTTGGTGGTTTGGCCAGCACCGCGTTCTGGCCCCTGACGGAGGTGCTGGCGGCGAATCTGGGCTGGCGTGGCACCCTGCTGCTTTATGCCGTGATTCAATTGGCCGTGTGCGCGCCGCTTCATTTTCTCTTGGACGGAAACCAGCCGCATCACAAGGTCAGTGCGCAACACGAAGGCGTGACGCTGCCGCAAGCCGTGCGACAGCCGCAGTTCTGGTTATTGGCAGGCGCCTTTGCACTCAATGCCTCAATCTTCTCGGCGCTGTCAGTTCACCTGATACGCGTCATGCAGGCACTTGGCCATGGCATGGATTTGGCTTTGTTCTTGGCTGCTTTGATTGGCCCGATGCAGGTGCTCGGGCGATTGTTGGAACGTACCTGGGGCGCTGGCAAACCGCCTGCTGTGATCGGCGGGTATACGTTTGCGACTTTGCCTGCGGCGCTATTCGCGCTTGCGATATTTGGCAGAAACGCATACGCAGTCGGCTTGTTCTGCGTCCTGTATGGGTTGAGCAACGGTGTCCTGACCATCCTCCGTGGGACACTGCCTGCAGCGATGTTTGGCCGCAAACAGTATGGGGCAATTTCAGGGGCGCTGGCTGCCCCGGCATTATTGGCCAAGGCAAGCGGACCGCTGGTATTTGCGATGGCCCTGGACCTGACAGGTGTTCAGGCGATGCTGCTGCCGCTGGCAGCCATTGCGACTGCATCCTGCGGGCTGTTCATGCTGTCAGTTGGGCGCCAAGTGCTTCTGTCGAAAACATCAGCTTGAACTGATTCAATATTCCTGGTTGTCCCATGGCAACCACGGCAATTATGTTGTGCAAAAAATCACCAAAGAATCACATGCTTTGGTGATGTGCGGCACCTGCCGTGCCCGGTATATTTTGCTTCACGCTTGCCAACATTGACAAACCTGAACAGCCGTTTGGCGCATGCTCTCCCGTTGCGTTTTGTTCGTAGCAGAAAATTCCGATTAGGTGGCGCACATCATGGCGGAAACACTCAAAAGCAGAACAGTCCGCGTAGTGCAGGGCTTGCAGCAAGGGGCGGAGTTCTCCTTCGACTCAGGCTTGCCCTGCGTGATCGGTTCGGACGCCTCTTGCACGGCGGTCTTGCTGGACGAGAATGTAGCTCCAAGCCATTGCCTGCTGTCGATCGATGAGCGCGGCGTGCGCTGCACCGCGCTGGACGATACCGTACGTATCGGCGACAGCACGTTGGAGCCGGGCGCGACGGCCAGGATTTTCGATTACCAGACCATTGAAATCGGCAGCGCATCGTTCGCGGTGCGGCCGGCAGACGAGGAGTGGGAGCAGGGCCTGGCCAAGGCGGGCTCGCTGCTGGCGCGCATTTCGCCGGGAGGCAGCTTGCGCAGTCCAAATCGTTTGCTGGGCAGCGCGATCCTGGTCGTCATCGGATTCGCCGCCAGCCTGAGCCTGGCCTACGCCATGATGTCGCCGGACCGGACGGAAATGACGGAGGCACGTACGCGCGAGGCACGGCAATGGCTCAAGTCGGTAGCACCGGTGGGCAGTCAATTGGAGCTGGAGGTCGAAAGTGACCACCGTCTGTCGGTGTCGGGCTATGTCAGCACGGTCTACCAGCGCGACTTGCTTGCAATGTCGCTGCGTGATTCCGATTACCAGGCGCGCAGCGACATCCATGCCACCGAAGAAATCGTGGCCGCCGTAGCGCGCCTGGCCCGCCTTGAAGGCATCAGCTGCCTTGCCAAGGATGCCGGCGCCGGCGTCGTCGCCTGTGCCAACGAGGTCGATACCCCCGAGGCTGCGTCCAAACTGACCGCTCTGGCGCAACAGGTGCCGGGCTTGAAGGCCTTGAACGTGCAGGTGAAGAAGGGCGAGCCCGTTGCGCCTGCCGCCCCGCTGGCCGCAGAAGCTGCCCCGCCTGCTGCGCCGGCTGTGGCGGCGATGGAACCGCCCGGCGCGCCGCTGCGGATGTCGAAGCGCTTTTCATCGATCCTGATTTTGAAGAAAAACAGATGGCTGATTGGCGCCTATGGGGAGAAATTCGCGGAAGGCGATGAGTTCAACGGCATCCGGATCGTCAAGATTGAATTGGACCAGGTCGAGTTTCAAAAAGGCGACCGGCACTACGTTTTCCCGCTGGCGGCACTGCAATGAAAACTCTTCCCCAAGACGATTTGCTGCCCCCCAGCGAGTTTGCCACGCGCCTTCTTGCCGATAGAAACGGCGTTCTGTGCGCCGAATACCGGCGCCTGATGGAGCAGGCCGTCGCAACCGGCGCCGAGCGTTTGCGGCACCCCCTTGAGCAGCGTGAATATGCGGCAACCAGGGCCTTGGTCGAGAGCGCGGCTGTTTCGGTCGAGGTCTTGCAGAACATCTGGGACAGCATGCATTTGAATGCCCGGTAGCGAAGCGGGAACCATGCAGGATTACCGCCGCCTCAGCCCAGCTGGAGGCGCTGGTAGCAGGAGGTGGGTGGATGCTGGGACAGCAGCTGATGCGATGTTTTCTAAACTTTCACTGGAGAGAAAAATGTCAAACGGATTTGATGGTGCAATTTCAAGTGCAGGCGGTCTGTTGCAAGCTGCGTTCGACGGTCTGGCGCATCTGCCGGATGCGAAGAAGGATCCGGCCGGATTCGCAACTGGCATGCAAAAGGTCGCGCTCTCGATGCAGGTCGCCAGCACGGCGCAGAGCGCAGTTTCCGAAACGATCAAGGCATTTGGGGAAGGCACCAAAGGCGCTGCCCACAATATTTCGTAAGTGCTGGCCTGGCGATATGAGTACATGGAGATTGGAATGTCTGATTTGGAAAAATTGAATATCTTTTCTCCATGTGTTCTACAGCGCATTGCCGAGATCGGATTCCTGGCTAGCGAATATGGATTTCACGAAAAGGCCGAGCAGATTTTCTCGGGGATGGCGCTGGCAAAACCCGATAGTTCGGCGCCTGCGGTCTCCCTGGCGGTGGTGCATGCGCGGAGCGGGCGCCTGCAGGATGCCATTACCGGATTGAAGCACGCTGCCGCGGCTTATCCCGCCAGTGAAATGGTGAAAGCGATGCTTGGTGCATTCCTCGTGGAAGCCAAGCAGGATGGCGCACTGGAACTGTTCGACGCTGTGCTTGCCAGCAGGCAGGAGCCGGGCGCCGTGAATATTGTCGAATGCTGGCTGGACCAGGCGCGCAAGCTGAAAGAAGAGGGCGCGGCGCGCAGGACCGATACAGGGTCCCTGGCATTTTTCCGTCATCACAATATACGGGCCTAGCGACTGCGGCAGCAGTAGCCAGGCCGGGCCGCCTGTCCAAGCAGGCAAGGAGAAAACATGGACCTCAACTCCCTATCGTCGCTGCAGGCCTTGCAGGCGTCGACGCAGGCCGGCTCTGGCGGAGCGCCAGCGCCCGACCCGGCGTCCATCAGCCGCTTTCAGCAATTGCTCGGAGAGCCCCAATCGCCAATCCAGGCCGCCGGCGGACCGGGGGACTCTGCGCAGCTGATCCTCAGCCACAGCGAAAATATGTCGTCGATGTGGAGCACCGCGCAAGCGTCGATGGAAAACCTGTTGAAGAAAGATGGCGATCTGTCGATGAAGGACGTATTGCAGCTCCAATATGACATGGTCAAGACGTCGGCAGCCTTTGAAGTGGTGTCGAAGGCGGCAGGGATGACGGAGAAAGGCGCGGAGTCCCTGTTCCAGCGCAATTGACCTGAATCGGCCCATGGAAAACAACAATATGTCGACCCGAATCAATCGGCACCTTGCCTGCGCACTGCTCCTGGTGGGCCTGCTGTTCCTCGCCGGCTGCGAGCAGGCCGTGTACAGCAACCTGTCCGAGCAGCAGGCCAACGATGTTCTGCTGACCTTGCTAAAAGGTGGCATCAGCGCGGAGAAACGTGCTGGCGAAAAGGGTTACGGTATCTGGGTCGACAGCGCCAAGATGGCAACGGCCATCAGCCTGTTGAATGCGAACGGACAACCGCCGCAGCATTACGCGGAGATGGGAGAAATCTTCGCGCGCAACAACCTGATTTCGTCCCCCACGGAAGAACGCATCCGCTTTACGTATGGGACAGAACAGGCGATCGCCAAGACCCTGTCGCAGATCGACGGTGTGCTGAGCGCCCGTGTGCATATCGTGCTGCCGTCCAACGATCCGCTGGCGTCGCCGGTCAAGCCGTCGTCTGCCTCCGTGTTCTTGAAATATCGGGCCGACATCAATATGAAGGCCGTGATCCCTGAGGTGAAGGAACTGGTGATCCGCAGCGTGGAAGGGCTGACGGTGGACAAGGTATCGGTCAGCCTGTTCCCGGCGCGTGCCACCGGCAGCACTTCCGACCAGGTGCCGACTGCACGGATTTTCGGCATCATCGTCGCCAACTCCAGCGTGGCAACACTCTGGGCCATGATGCTTGCACCCTGGATCGTGGCGGTGATTCTGGCGATACTGCTGCTGAATGCGGCGGGGCTGCGCAGCTGGCTCAAGGGAAAATTGGCGGCAAGGGGGGCGACTGAACGCAGCGGTGGGCGGGAACGTCCAGTACGCCCGAGGGAACGGGCATGAGCGCCGTCATGCTGGAAGCTGCATTGCCTGACGCCGCCGGCGCCGCCACGGCCGGCAGCCCCGTCGGCGATCCGCCAACCCGAGCCTGGCAGCCGGTGGTGCGGGACCGCGCCTTCGATCTTCGGCTTCGCTTCAATCTGTTTCCAGCAACCTACGCGCATGCCAGCTGGATCGCCCGCCTGGGCCAGCATCTTCCACTTGCCGAAGGGCTCGATGATTCTCCGTTCTGGGTGCGCCGCTTGTCCATGGCCTTGCTGCAGGCATGCAAACTGGAGCAGGAGTTTGATTTCGACTTTTCCGAGCGCACGAAAAACATCGCCCTGCTGGATGCCGCAGTGCTCGCACGCTGCGCAAGACTGATGGCCGGCCTCCTGGTGCGCGAGCAGATCCGGCATGTGGTGCTCGGCGCCGACATGGCGGCGATCGAACGCACGCTGGGCCGCGAGACTCTTCGGTTCGCGCTGGGCTGGACTGCACCGCTCCCGGTGCTCGGCTACGTCTTCCATCCGCACGGCGCCGCATTGCCCGAAAACGAAGCGTGGACCCGGCGCGCGGTGGGCCTGGCCAGCGCCCTGCTGGGCGTTGCGCCAAGAGCGACGCTGGCCCGCCTGCAGCTCAAGTTTCCCTGCGACTGGGGCAGCCTCGAGCGGCCGCTCTTGCAGGAGCACGACCGCAGCAGGCTGGCCGCGCTCTTTGCCGCCGTTCTGAACAAGGCAGCTCCGGAGCATGCGTGGCTGTTCGCAGCGCCCGCACCCGAGAGCGCCGCTGCAATGCCCGGGAGGACTGCGCAATGATGCTGTTGATGGATCGCGGCAAGCTCGCCAGCGCCGATGGAAAAGTCATCAAGGCGAACGATTTCGCGCAACTGGCCAGCGCGCAGGAAGCGCTGGCCCAGGCCACCCGGCGCGCCGCCGAGATCGTCGCGCTGGCGGAAACGCAACGCGCGGCAGCAATTCGCGAGGGACGCGAGCTCGGCATCGAACAGGGACGCGCCGAGTATGCGGCGTCGATGGTCGAAGCCACCGCAAGAATGGAGTCGTCGTTCATCTGCCTGGAGGCACGGCTGGTCAAAACGATCATGGACGCGTTGCAGGCGATCCTGCACGACATTGGCGAGCGGACCGTGATGGAACGGCTGGTGCGCCGCACGATCGCCAATTCAAGCCGGAAGCATGCCTTGCGCCTGATCGTGGCGTCGCAACAGTTCGACACCGTCAATGCGCTGCTGTCGTCCGTACTGGCCGAGTTCCCGGAGATCGAATTTGTCGACGTGGTGCAGGATCCCGCCGGCGTGCCGGGCATGTGTGTGCTGGAGAGTGAATTCGGCATCGTCGACGCCAGCCTCGATACACAGCTCGCGGCGATACGCGCGGGCCTGATCCGGGCGTTCGTCGGCAAGCGGCGCGCCGGCCCGGCCGGTCAATGAGGGGCGCCATGGCAAACATGGATTATCTCTCCGATGCGCTGACAGACGCGTTACGCGGTTTTTCCGCGATCGAGACGCGCGGCCGCGTGCTGGAGGCGGTGGGAACGTTGATCAAGGCCAGCGGGGTCAGTGCGCGGGTCGGCGATCTCTGTGCGCTGCGCAATCCAGGCACGCCGTGGCAGATGCAGGCCGAGGTGGTCGGCATTGTGCGCGACCTGGTGCTGTTGATGCCTTTCGGCGAACTGGCGGGCTTGTCGACCCAGACCGAAGTAGTGCACCTGGGCCGCACGCAGGGGGTGAAGGTGGGGCCCGGCGTACTGGGCCGGGTGCTGGATGGATTCGGCGAGCCGATCGACGGCCTGGGGCCCATCGACGCGCAGGAGGAGTATCCGGTGTATGCGCCGGCGCCCGATCCGCTGCGGCGCAAGCCGATCCTGAGTGCCCTGCACACGGGGGTGCGTGCCATCGATGCCTTCCTCACTTGCGGCGAAGGGCAGCGCATGGGGATCTTCGCACCCGCCGGCACCGGCAAGAGCAGCCTGCTGTCGATGATCTCGCACGGCACTGCCGCCGATGTCACCGTGGTCGCGCTGGTGGGCGAGCGTGGCCGCGAAGTGGGGGAGTTCTTCCGCACAGCAGTGCCGGCCGGCGGCCGCGAACGCACAGTCTTCGTGGTGGCGACTTCGGACCGGGCGGCTGGGGAGAGGGCCAAGGCGCCCTGCGTGGCGACGGCAATTGCCGAGTATTTCCGCGACCAGGGCCGTTCGGTATTGCTGCTGGTCGATTCGGTCACGCGCTATGCCCGTGCCTTGCGCGAGATTGGCCTGGCGGCCGGCGAGCCGCCAACCCGGCGCGGCTTTCCGCCCTCGGTGTTTACCGTGCTGCCGAAGCTGTTGGAACGGGCCGGACAAAGCGAGAAGGGCGCGATTTCTGCTTTCTACACGGTGCTGGTCGACGATGACGAGGCGGGCGATCCGATCGGTGAAGAAGTGCGCTCGACGCTCGATGGCCACATCATCCTGTCCGCCAAGCTGGCTGCCGCCAACCATTATCCGGCGATCGATACGATGCAGAGCCGCAGCCGGGTGATGAGTATCGTGGCATCGGCTGAGCACCAGGCGTTGGCGGGCACGCTGCGCGAGCTGAGCGCCAAGTACCAGTCGATCGAGATGTTGCTGCAGATCGGCGAGTACGAGGCGGGGGCGGACGCTGTTGCGGATCGTGCGATCCGTACCCGGGCAGCGTGTTCGGCATTGCTGCGGCAGGCGCCGGGGGAAACATCCGGCCTGCGGGAGACACTGGCGGCCATGCGCAATATAGCGACGACCTAGGGGCGGGAAAACCATCATGCTGGAACAGCACGAAAAACTGGCCAAGGTAAGGGACGCGCAACTCCAGAGCGCGCATGCCGAACTCGCGCGCAGGGCCGCGGTGCGCAACGGTATCCGGCAGGAAGTCGAGCGTGCGGAGGCTGCACTGCGCTCCCTGGCTGCGCAGAGGGCATCCTGGGACCAGCAATGGCAGGCATGGATACAGCAGGGTGGGGCGCTGCAGCGAGGCAAGGCCTATGCCGACCAGCATCTGAAAATTGCCGCGCTCGAAAACGACCTGGAACAAGAGCGGGCCAGCATCGTTGAACGCTTGCAGGAAGCGCAGCAGGAGGTCGATGCGGCCCAGGCCAGGACCAGGAAGCAGCACGAGGCCCTGTCGAACATCATGGATGTGGTTGGCCAGCTGAAGAAAAAGCAGCGCCAGGAGCAGGAAGCGCGTGACGTGCAGCGGTCGGAAGACGCCGTCGCGGCGAGCTGGTACCTGGCCAGGAAGGTGGTCACGCAGGAGGCAAGGCATGAATGAATTTTCCAGGATCGATGGCGGTGAGCAGGGTCTGCTCGCGCCCGCGCAAGCCAGTTCGCCGCTTTGCCAGCCCAGCTCCGATGCGGCGGTCGCAGCCTTTCGCGACCTGATGCTCAAGCGCTCGCCGGAGACCGCACCGGCGGCGCCGGCCAAGCCGGATGCGCGTGCCAGCGAGACGTCCCCGCCGCCGGTACGCCTCGACTGGTCCAGCCTGGCTGGCGAAGGGCTGGAGGACAGTTCCCGGCTTGCACCCGCGCACCTGCGGACGGCGGCGGGCAAGGAGGGCGGCGAGACCTCCCTGCCATTCACGATCCCCGCCGAGTTGATGGCGGCCGGCGTGCAGCGCCCAGGCCAGCACGCGGCCAGCGCGTTCCAGCAGCACAGCGCGTCGGCCGCTGCGGTCCAGGCCGGTGCTGCCCAGAATGATGAAGTGGCGGCGCTGCTGCAACATTTCAGCGCCAATTTGTACGTTGCCGACAGCCCCAGGGCGGGGACCGGCCGCATCATGGTCGATCTCGGCGCATCGCTGCCCGGCTCAGCGGTGGAAATGTCGCGCGACGGTGTCTTCCTCAACGTGCGGCTGCACGCGGCGGACGACGCAATGCTGCGCCTGATGCGCGGCGGCAGCGCGCGCTTGCTGGAAGCATTGAACAAATCGACCGGCCTGGAAGTGCGGCTCGACCTGGTCCAGCGCAGTGACACAGCGGGAGCCGACGCATGATGCCCGATTCTCCCTGCCTGGTTCTCGATCGGCTTGAGCCTGATGTCAGCCGTCTGATGAATGCCTGGCTCGCCGTGCGGCAGTATTCCGACTGGGCGGTAGGTGGCCGGCGCCTGCGCATCCAGTGGGGCTGGGAGCCACCCCATGCATCGTTTGCTGTCGCCATCGAATGCACGCTGGCGGGCCGGGCCGTGCTGGTCAAGCTCGACGGGCTGGCCGGGATCGACCCGCGCCTGGTCGGTGAACCATTTTCCCGTATGCCCGAGCCGATGCGCAATCTCCTCATCGAACGCGTTGCCGCGGATTTCTTCGCGGCGCTGCCGCAGGGCTTCATGCATGACGCGGACATCCGCGCGGTGCATTGGTCGATGCCGGACAGCGCGGCCTGGCCCTGCGCGATCGGCTTCGTCGCCACCCGCGAAGACGGTACGCAATCGCGCGGCACGCTGGCGGCCGGTGCACTGCCGGCGCTGGAGTGGCTGCATCAGGCCATGCCGCATGGGGCACCGGCGCCGCTGGTGTCCAGGGACGAGTTGCCGGTGGCGGTCCGGCTGCGCGTGGGGCGCACCGTGCTGGCCACATCCGCGGTGCGCAGCCTGGGCGTCGGCGACGTGGTGTGGATCGATGAAGGCGGGGCGATTTCGCGTCATGGCGTGACGCTGGTCGCCATTGCCGGCAACAGCGGCCAGCGTGCCTGGTCGGCCCGTCTCAAGCACCGCACCGTAACGCTACATGCGCCTTATTCTGGAATCCTGGTTGTCAACCGAGGAGAGCAAAGCACCATGCACAACGATCATACCGATATCGAAGTCCCGGTCGTGTTTGAAATGGGCCAGATGGTATTGCCGCTGGCGGAGATCGAACGCCTGCACGCCGACCAGACATTCGAGCTGGAGCAGGATGCCTGCCTGGCGACGGTGACGCTGAGCGTGTTCGGCTCGGTGATCGCCCAAGGCAAGCTGATCACCATCGGCCGCAAGCTGGGCGTACGCATCGTACGCGTCGCCGGCAGCGGCAACGAACAATCCGTTTAGTTGCTTCAGGGGGGACGCGTGCTCGCACAGGGAATGCCGGATCCGATCATCGTCATCACAACGCTGGGTTTGCTGGGGTTGGCGCCCTTCCTGGCCGTGATGGTGACTTCCTATTCCAAGATTGTGGTGGTGACCAGCCTGGTGCGCAATGCGCTTGGCTTGCAGCAGGTGCCGCCCAACCTGGTCCTGAACGGGCTGGCAATCATCCTGTCGCTCTACATCATGGCGCCGGTGACCAGCAGGATCAGCGACACCGTGCAGGCACAGGTGAAGCCGGGACAGCAGCTGAACGCGGGCAGTTTTTTCGACATCCTGGGCCTGGCGCGCGAACCGCTGCGGACGTTCCTGTCAAAGCATACCAATCCGCGCGAGCGCGAATTTTTCGTCCGCTCGGCTGCCAAGATATGGCCTTTGGAACGGGCCGAGGCGCTCAAGGGCGATGACTTGCTGGTACTGGTACCGGCATTCACGGTGACCGAGCTGACGGCGGCGTTCAAGATCGGATTCCTGATCTACCTTGCCTTCGTCATCATCGACCTGGTGGTGGCCAACATCCTGGTCTCGATGGGGATGATGATGTTCTCGCCCACGGTGGTGTCGGTGCCGCTCAAGCTGCTGCTGTTCGTCGTGCTGGACGGCTGGTCAAAGCTGGTCCACGGCTTGATCCTTACTTACCAATAGCCCGCCGCCATGGAATTTTCTGTCCTCATCACCTATGTCAACCAGGCCTTGCTCCTGATCCTGCTGCTGTCGCTGCCGGTGATTGCGGTGGCCAGCATTACCGGCCTGGCGCTGGCGTTCCTGCAGGCGGTCACCCAGGTGCAAGACCAGACGATTTCGTTCGGCGTCAAGCTGATCGCGATCATTGTCACGATCGCCGTGACATCGTCCTGGCTGGGCGGCGAGCTTTACCTGTTTGGCGAGCAGATGTTTGGCGCCATTGCGGGGGTACGTTAGCGATGGGCGCCATGATGCACCAGGGAGAAGCCATCCTGATCGTGACCAGCCTGCTGATGACGCGCATGCTGGTGGCGTTTTCCGTCTGGCCGATCTTCATGGGGCAGACCGTTCCCGTCATGGTGCGCATGGCGCTTGCCGCGGCCTTGAGCAGCCTGATGTTGCCGGCCGCATTGGACGATCCGGCCATGCTGTCGATTTCCTACCCCCAGATCGTGTTCGTGATCCTGAAGGAAGGCGGGATCGGCCTGGTGCTGGGTTTCCTGTCGGGCATAGGATTCTGGGCCTTGTACACCGCCGGCACGATCATTGAATTCCAGGCCGGCATGAGCATGGCGACCATGGTCGACCCGACCACTGGGCAGGATGATTCGATGGTGGGTGGGCTGATGATGCAGATGTTCACCATGCTGTTCCTCGTGACCGGGGGGCTGCTGTCGATGATCGGCACGCTGTACGAGAGCTACCAGGTGTGGCCGATCCCGAGCATGGCGCTGTCGATGGGCAATGCGAGCCTGGTGGAAGTCGGGCTGCGTGCGCTGAGCGAGATGCTGGGCCTGGCACTGAAGGTTGCTGCGCCGTTCCTGCTGTTGATGCTGATGCTGGAGATCGGGCTGGGCCTGCTGTCGCGCTTTGCGCCACAGCTGAATGCCTTTTTCCTGGCGATGCCGCTGAAGGCCCTGGTCCTGTCGCTGCTCATGCTGCTGTATGGGGCCGGCATGTCGGAGAGCTTGCGCGCCCTGCCGATCGCAGATTTCCCCGGGATGCTCAACGCGCTGCGCGGGGTCTGGCATGAGTAATGGATCGTCAAGCCAGAGCAAAACCGAGCAGCCGACCAACAAGAAGCTGCGCGATGCGCGCAAGCAGGGCGATATCTGGCACAGCAAGGACCTGGGCGCGACGGCCTCGATCGTGCTGGCCCTGGCCCTTTTCGCGCTCGGCGGCATGCGCCTGGTCGAGCGACTGGGCGCCATGCTCACGCGTACGGCCAGTGCCAGCTTCAACACGCTGAACGACACGGCGACATTGCTGGCATGGACGCGCGAGCTGCTGACGGAAGCGGCCTGGATTTGCGGCGCCGTCGCGCTGCTGATGGCCGCGGTGGCGGCGCTGTTCGGTTGGCTCCAGGCCGGCGCCGTGTTTGCGCTGGAGCCGGTAAAGCCGCAGCTGTCGCGCCTCGATCCGATCGAGGGGGCCAAGCGCCTGTTTTCGCTACGCAACCTGGTCGAGCTGGTCAAGCTGGTCGTGATCTGTATCGCGCTCGCCGCCGTACTGTGGTTGGTGGCGCGCGCGAGCCTGCCAGCGCTGGTGCGCGCGCAGTGGCTCCCCGTTGGCGGGCTGCTGCCGCTGGCCGGAAAGATCATCGGCCAGATGGCGTGGATGGTCACGGTGGCATTCATTGCCATGAGCGTGTTCGACGTCTGGTTCCAGCGCATGGACTACCTGAAGCGCCACAAAATGACGAAGGATGAGGTGCGGCGCGAATCGCGGGAAATGGAAGGCAGTCCGGAAATGCGCGGCCTGCGCAGGCGCCTGCACCAGGAAGTGGGGATGGGGAACATGCTTGAGAACGTACGCAAGGCCAATGTGGTCGTCGTCAATCCGACCCATATCGCCGTTGCACTGTATTACGAGGCCGGCGTGACCGACCTGCCGCTGGTGGTTGCAAAGGGAGAAGGCCACATTGCCCAGGCGATCCGCGACATCGCACAGGAAGAGGGGATTCCCATCATGCGCAACGTCAAGCTGGCGCGCGGGCTGAATGATGCGGTGCAGTTGAATACCCATATTCCGGACGAATTTCTGGAGCCCGTTGCCGAGGTATTGCGTTGGGTACGGGATTTTCATGGACGACTTGGCGAGGGAAGCGAGTGAAAAAGAACCCCATGCATGGATTGAGGCCTCCTGGATCGTGGTCGCTGCTGGCGCGCCATGCGGACCTGTTGCTGGTGGCGCTGGTGGTGGCCGTCATCATGCTGATGGTTTTGCCGCTGCCGCCATTCATTCTCGACAGCCTGATCGCGGTCAACCTGACGCTCTCCGTCGTGCTGCTGATGGTCGCGCTGTATATTTCCTCGCCGCTCGGCTTGTCCACGTTTCCATCGCTGCTGCTGTTCACCACCTTGTTCCGCCTGGCGCTCAATATCGCCTCGACGCGGCAGATCCTGCTGAATGCGTATGCGGGCGACATCATCGCGACCTTTGGCCAGATGGTGGTGGGCGGCGACGTGATCGTCGGCGCGGTGGTGTTCCTGATCATTGCGATCGTCCAGTTCATCGTCGTGGCAAAGGGTTCCGAGCGGGTGGCCGAAGTGGCGGCACGCTTCAGCCTGGATGCCATGCCGGGCAAGCAGATGAGTATCGATGCCGACCTGCGGGCCGGCATCATCGACAAGGATGAGGCGCGCCAGCGCCGCGCCAAACTGGAGAGCGAAAGCCAGTTGTATGGGGCGATGGATGGCGGCATGAAGTTCGTCAAAGGCGATGCGATCGCGGGCCTGATCATCGCGGCAGTCAACATCCTGGCCGGGCTGGCGATTGGCGTCTTCCGCAAAGGCATGGATGCCGGCACGGCGTTGCAGACCTATGCGGTGCTGACGGTCGGCGATGCCCTGGTGTCGCAGATACCGTCGCTGTTCGTGTCGATCGCGGCCGGTATCGTCATCACGCGCGTTTCCGATCCGGGCCGGGTCGGCAGTCCGAACCTCGGTAACGAGATTGCTGCGCAGATCAGCAGGCAGCCCAAGGCATTGCTGGTCGGCGGCGCGATGATTTTCCTGCTGACGCTGGTACCGGGTTTTCCCAAGTTCCAGTTCATCCTGCTCGGCATCGCGGTGGCCGCGCTGGGCTTTTTCCTGGTGCCAGCGCGGCGGCGCTATGCCAACGCGGCACAGACGCCGGTCCCATCGATGCAGAAAGAAGGCCATGACGGGGCGCGCACCCTGCTCGACGCCGAGGAGCATGCCTTGACGGTTCCGCTGGTGGTGCAGGCTTTCCCAGGCGTTGGCGGTGTTCTGTCACCCGGGCATTTCGAGGTCGAACTGGCCGAGGCGCGGCGCTACTTCAGTGTCGAGTTGGGCATCCCGTTTCCCGGCGTCGTGATGCGCGAGAATCCGCGCCTTCAGGAGGGCGAATACCGGATTTATGTGGATGAAATTCCCGTACTCGCCGGGCAGTTGGCGCAACACGAGGTGCTGGCACTGGCGTCCAGGCAAGTATTGGACATGGCGCGTATCCCTTACCGGGAGGGCGGAACGCCGGTCCTCGGACGTGCCGCGCTGTGGGTGCCGGTGGAGGAGATCGACGCGCTGGAAGCGGCAAACCTGACGTATCTGGAGAATGAACAGATCCTGGCGCGCAGCTTGCTGGGCGTGCTGCGCCGCCATGCCGGCGAGTTCATCGGCATCCAGGAAACCCAGTACCTGCTGAAGCGCCTGGGCGAGCAGTATCCTGACCTGGACAAGGAATTGCAGCGCAACGTGCCCTTGCCGCGCCTGGCGGAAGTGCTCAAGCGCCTGGTGCGCGACGACATTTCCATCCGCAACCTGCGGGTGATCGCCCAGGCGCTGATTGAATGGGCGCCGCGCGAGAAGGACACGGTCCTGCTGACAGAATACGTGCGGATCGCCCTGACGCATTACATTTCGCACCGCTTCGCGCTGGAGGACGGCTCTTTGCCGGCGATCGTGCTGCACCCCCGTGTGGAAGAGCAGCTGCGGCAAGCCCTGCGCCAAACCTCGGCAGGCTCGGTGCTCATGCTCGACCCGGAAGTCGGCAACCAGCTGGTTGCCAATATCAAGCAGGCGGTGGAAACCCATGTGGAGAAAACAGCAGTTCTGCTGACTTCGCTTGAGATCAGGCCCTACCTCAGGAAATTGACCGAGGTGGAACTGGCCGATCTCGCAGTGGTGTCGTACCAGGAACTGCGGCAAACGGTCAGGGTCGTGCCGGTCAGTTCGGTAGAGATTTAGGACAACAGGCGGCGCTCCGGGAGGGGCGCGCCTGCATCGATTGAACAGTAGCCAACCAAGCAAGGAGAACACCATGTTGATTGACTTCGGTGGCATCATCCACCGCGCAGTACAGTTGCTGGACCTTGACCCGCCGAAGCCCAAGCACGTGGACCCGCCGCCGCCCGCGACGCCCAACGTGGTCAATGCCGACTACGCCACCAAGGGACCGCGGGCATCGCCACTGCTGGTGACCAAGCCGCAGATCGATTTCGTCAAGCCGCCGGCGCCAGCCGTCAAGGCTGCCGAGGAGTACACCGACAAAACGGTCGCCACCGCGAAAGAGACCAAGGAGGCGGCTGACAAGCTGCAAGCCGATTTCGGCGACACTTTGCCGGAAGATAACCAGGCCGATTGGGAAATGTACGTGGCCCGGCGCACCGTCGCCAACGGCGACCAGGCCAAGGCTGAGCAGGCAATTGCCGCCGAATTGCGCCTGACCTACCAGGGCGACCCGAGCAACAAGGAGGCGGTGCAGAACGCAGCGCACGATATCGCCAACTGCTACCGTGACGACCCGGCGGCCCAGGCGGCGGTCAGCAAGAGCCTGGACACCGTCCTGACCGAAACCCCGACCGAACGTGCCACCAACACCAAGCTCAATGAAGTCAATCAGGCCGGCACCAGGCTCGACGACCTGACCGCACAGCAGCAGGGCGGCGACAAGTCCGTCACCAGCGCGCAGATCATCAGCGCGCGCGAAGACTATGCCGCAAAGCAGAAGGAACTGCTGGCAGCGACCCGCAAGGAATTGAGCGCGACCTATGCCGACTTGCCTGCCGGCGTAATGATCCGTGAACTGGACCCGCTGGCCTACGCGGCCACCGAGATGAACGGGCGCTACGCCAATGATCCCGAGTTCAAGACCGTGATCGGGGCGGCCACGATCCTGCAACGGGTCGAGGACAGCGCTGTGCTGGGGAACGAAGCGCAAGTCGATCTGCTGGGCAAGGCCTTGCCCAAAGGCGTGGATCCGACGATAAAGGGGCTGGTGATGGCGGACCCCGGCGTACAGAAAATCATCGACAGCTACGTCAAGGACGGTGTCAAAGCGGTTGAAGATGCGTATGCCAAGAAGGGCACCGCCGCTGGCGCGGAGGCCTTGCGCGACGTGACCGACCCGTCCAAACATTCGGCTGTATCGCCCGAGATCGCCGCCAGGATCATCAACCAATCGAAGCCGACAGTGGAAAAGATCGTCAACGATATCGCTAACGGGCAACCCAAGGGCCAGGACGGCCGCCCGACCGGCATGGATATCGGGGCCGGTGTCAGGGTGGCCAAGGCGCTGTCGGCGGCGGTGGACGTCGCCGCGGCCGGCAGCGATTGGGAGAAGAAAGAATACAGCAACCCTGAAATCAAGGCGGCGGTGGAGGGTGTGGCGCACCTGCTCGCCACCAAGCCCGCGGCGGATATTACCCGGCTGGGCTTCAAGGATGCGGTGGCCGACGGCCACGCGACACTTGCCCTGGAAACCGTGCGCCAGGTATCGACCCTGAAAATGGATGAGGTCGACATGGGCGCGGCCGGGAATTTCCACGATGCGGGTCGTTTTAAAGAGCAGCAGGGCGTGTGGCGGGATACGACCCTGGACGCGATCAAGCAGGGCCTCGACGGCTTGAAGAAAAATAACGAGAACATGCTCGACAAGGCAACCAAAGGCATGGCGCCCTTGCTGGTCCAGGGCAAGTATTCTCAGCTTCTGACGGAGGACGACTTCATCAAGGGGCAAAGGGCAATGGTTGAAAAATTCCCTGGGCTCAAGAAAGACATCATTGACGGCCGCAACAACATCGACGACATGGGATACAAGCTGCTGCGCACCAGCGAGGCCGTTGATTTCTACAGCAAGGACCTGGGCGGGATGGACGGCTACAAGAAGGCCGATGCCACCCGCAAGTCCCTGATGGCCGATGAGAAAGTGACTTCGACCATCCTGATGAGCGATTCTGCTTCGATGCGCTCGAGTACCCAGATCGCCCGCAAGATGCTTTCGGACGACCTGAAAAATGGCGGCGGCCAGGCGCAAACCTACGGTATTGGCGCGCAGGTGACCGGCGACATGGCGGAATTCCTGGCCGAGAGCTACGTCATCGGAAAGGTGAACGGCGGCGTCAATTTGCCGGGCGCTGCGATTGAAGCCTCACGCGCGGCCCACCTGCCTTACTTTGGCGGCACGGCGATCTGGGGCGTCGGCGGCGTCTTCCAGGCAGCCTTGACGGGGTATCTCTTCGACAACGTGCAAGTCGGCGACGTCGGCGGGCCCTTGCGCAAAGCCTTGTTGCTCGGCCTGGTGGGCGGTTTCGCCGGCTTCCACCTGATGCAGGCCGGCATGGGGGCGGCACGAATCCAGCCGCACTCCCTCGGCAACGGCCTGCTGGGGAAAGGCGGCGATAAGCTCGACACGCAGATCAAGAATCTCGGGACCAAGTTCTTCAATGCCGCCGAATCCGGCGAAAGCAGCTGGGGTCTCTATGTCAAGGAAGGCTCGGCGCGCGACCGCTGGACGCGGCTCGCAACCGAGGCGACGCCTGGCCTGATCAAGCAGCTGGTGGGCCTGATGACGATCGCCACGGCGTGGGATGCCAGCGGCGTATTCACCAACCTCAACGGAACACTGCCCTTCAAGAACCCGGATGGCACGGCGGCCACCGATGCGCGGATGTTCAAGCTGGGAACGCAATCCGTCAATCTTGTCAGCGATGCCCTGCTGCTGCGCCTGCAGGTCCGTGAAATGACCTTGCGTTCCCTCGGCGCCAAGGTGATGGCCGATCCGGGGCTCAAGGCGGCTGCCGAGACCCGCTGGAAGATCGAGAGGTTTGCCTTCGCTGCTTCGAAGGGCAAGAAGGTTGCCGAGTTGAAGCCCCATGAGTTCAGCTTTAATGCGCGGCTGGCGGGCAAGTATGCGCTCGGCGAGTCCGGGGTCGACGGTGCCGCCGCCCGAACTGCGCTGGGTGAGGCCAGCGCGACCAAGAAATTCCTGGGGACGAGCAAAATGCTGGATGTGTTCGAGTATGTCTTCGGCAATAAGGGGTCAGCGGGCAACGCGGCGAAGTGGGCGGAGTCGCTCAGCCCGGCACTCAGGGGCCTGCTGTTCAAAAACATTGTCGAGGAGGGCGCCGCGAAAACCGTGGCGCGATTCGCCGTGCTCGGCGACAACCCGATCGGCTGGGTGGTCAACATCGCCTACATGGGCACGACGATCGCCAATTGGGCCTGGGACCACAACAAGAACATCCAGCACTTCCAGGACTACGATCGCAGCTTCATGGAAGGTGCCGGCCTCGACAAGGCGCATGCCGACGTGATGGCGCAGCACGACTGGTGGAGCAGCGACGCCAAGGTCGACGGCTTCCTGAAAGCTTACGCCACCACCGGCGGCGACCCGGAAAAGTTCATCGACTACCTCAACAAGACTGACCCCAAGGTACTCGGCAAGATGCTGGATGCCACCCGGGCGCTTACCGATCATCTCGACGACAAGGGCAATGTGGCCGATGCCAATCCGTTCAATGACAGCTACCTGGCCCTGCCGCCCGAGCCGGCCGACGTGGACCTGTCCAAGCACCCGACGATCCGCTTTAACGCGGACAAGAACCGCTATGAAGATTCAGCGACCGGCATGTTCCACGAAAAGGGCAAGCTTGACTGGCGCCTGGATCAAAATGGCAACATCACGTCCTACTTCCCGGAGGAACGCAAGCTGACGTTCTATTCGCTCGCGGGGCCGCAAACCAGGTCGATTGATATCTCCAGTGCCGCAGGATGGAAGAACTGGCTGGCAGCGCGCGATCTGCCGCTGCCGCCGCAAGCCCCGCCGCCGATCGATGTGCCACCAGATTTGCCGCCAGCGCCGCCGATATCGACCCAGAATGTCTATACCGTCAAAGCCGATGACAACGTCTGGGATGTCGCTGGCAACGATCCGGCTATCGTCGCCAAGATTTATGATTTGAATCCCTGGCTCAACGAACGGCTGGAGGATAGCGCCACGGATATCGGACACGGCAGGAATCCGAATATTCTCAACGCTGGTGAAATTCTGATCTTGCCGGATGGCTTCAAGGCACACGGGTGATTGTTCGCCCGCGATGCTGAGAAGCCGTCATGCTTCAACTCTTCCACGGCGCGCGGTGGCAAGCCGCGTTGCCGTACCTCCCGCACCCGAACTCCTGCTGCGCCAGCGAGGCATGTCCCCAGCGCGTGATGAGTGAATTGCAATAGATTGTATCGGGTCAACCCCCTCTGACGAATTCCGGTATTCTGGTCAGCCGTCACCGCGCGATCGAGCGTCGGGACCCCCGGTAAAACCTGCGAATCACCAAGCGCTCACCATTTTTGGTGATTTTCAAACCGGTTTGAATTCGTTATGCTGTAATTATTGTTGTTTCCAATACAAGAGCAGGCGGGGTTGCATCCTTCGTTGCTACCCCGCCTGCCTAGAATGGATCAGTAATCAGATGAGCGATTTGTCCCACCATCCCTGCCAGGCCTTACTGGCCGACCAGATTTTGGCGACCAAATTCGTGATCCCTGCCGCCACCGCGCAGATGCTGGTGCGGCCGCGATTGCAGCATCCGGAACTGGCGCCGCGCGTGGTGCTGGTCTGCGCACCGGCCGGTTACGGCAAGACGACACTGGCGGCTAGTTGGGCTGCCGCCAGTGCCACGCCTGTCGCCTGGCTGTCGCTCGATGCCGGCGACAACGACCCACTGCGCTTCCTGGTGCATTTCATCCATGCGATTCAGGGCAAATTTGCCGAGTTTGGCAAAGTCATGGCCGATATGTGCGCCTTGATTCCACCGCCGCCGATCGATGCCCTGATGCGGCCACTGGTCAATCAGCTGTGCGCGTTGCCCGAACGGCTGTGCATCATCCTGGATGACCTGCAGTCGGTGACCGAGCCGGCGGTCCATGAAGCCATCGCGTTCCTGGTTGATCATCAGCCGGCGCAATTGCAGCTGATCTTCGCGAGCCGCAACGAGCCGCCATTCTCGCTGGCGCGGCTGCGCGGCCAGGGGCAAATGGTGGAATACCGCGGCGCAGACTTGCGCTTCACCTTGCACGAGGCGGAAGCATTCTGCAACGAAGTAATGCAGCTCTCATTGCCGCCGGAGCAGGTCAGCACGCTGGCCGAGCGCACGGAAGGCTGGATCGTTGGCTTGCAACTGGCAGCCGCGTCCCTGAGCCATCATCCTGACAGGGCCGGGTTCGTCCAGACCTTCGGCGCCGACAACCGGCATATCACGGATTTCCTGCTGGACGAAGTGTTGCGCGGCCTCGCCGATGACATCCAGGATTTCCTGTTGCAAACCTCCATGCTGGACCGCTTCAATGCGGCGCTGTGCGACGCGGTGACGGGGCGCGACGATAGCCGCGCCTTGATCAGTGAGATCGAGCGGGCCAATATCTTCGTCTTCGGACTCGATGACCAACGCCTCTGGTATCGGTATCACCATCTGTTTGGCGCCTTGCTGCAAAGCCGCTTGCGCGCCGCCGCGCCGGACTCGCTCAGGCTGCTGCACCGGCGTGCCAGTCAATGGTTCAGCGAAAACGGTCTCATTACGGAAGCCGTCGACCATGCGCTGGCAGCGCGCGATCACGAATGGGCTGCCGACCTGATGGAAAAGCACCACAGCGAACTCTTTTCCCACGGCCGGATAGGCAGCGCGCTGTCCTGGTCGCGGCAACTGCCGGAGACCGTGCTCGCGCAGCGCCCCATGCTGTCGATGGCCTGCGCCTGGGGCTATCTGTACCTGGACGATATGGCCGCGCTGGAACGCCAGCTTTGCATCGTGGACAAGTGCGTCGCTGGTTTTCGTGACGCGCCTTACGGCTGCAAGGAGCGCGCGATGCTGGGCCAGCTTGCGCTGCTGCGGGGGTGCCAGTCGGCGTACGAAGGCAAGATCGACGCGGGCATCGCCCACCTGGAAGAGGCGCAGGCGTCGCTCGCGCCGGGGCGGACCTTGTTTCGCGCCGCAGCCGTGGCGCGCGGGGTATTTTACTTTGTCAGTGGGCGCCTGGAGGAGTCGCAACGGCTGCTGGAGGACAACGTCCTGGTCCGGGAAGTGACCCACAACGTTCAGGTGCCGGTTACCGCCGCCTGCGCGCTGGCGCGCAGTCATTTGCTGCGAGGCCGTCCATTGGCAGCCAGGCAGATCTACGACAAGACCCTCCAGTCCTTGCTGGTGTGCGGTTGGCAGCACCTCCCCGCGTGCGGCATGCTGCATATCGGCCTGGGCGAAGTCGCCTACGAAATGAACGAGCTCGTGCTGGCGGAGCAGCATCTGGTGCGCGGTGTCGAGATGACTGCGGCCGGGATGCAATACGTGAATGCCTGGGGCCGCGTGCTGCTGGCGAAGACCCGCAAGGAACTGGGCGTGGCCGCGGAGGCCTGCGATCCCCAGTTCGAGGTCCTGTTGCTGCGCTACGCCGGCCGCCTCGTGGTGGAGATCGCGCCGCTATCGGCCGTGATTGCAGGGTATTGGCTGAGTCTGGGCAAGATGGATGCGGTCCAGCTCTGGAGCGAAGCCGCCCGCTTGCCGCTGGAGGAAGCACTGGCGCCCGGCCGCGAGGCGGAATACCTGGTGCAGGCGCGCTTTTTCATCCTCGCTGAACGGCGCAGCCAGGCGCTCGATCTGCTGGAGCGCTTGTGGCATCCGGCTTTGCAGGGCAAGCGCCTGGCGGTGATGACCGAGATCCTGGTGCTCAAGGCGATCTGCCTGCAGAAGGATGGCCACGGGGACGATGCGATGGCGGTGTTGCAACAGGCGGTCAGCCTGGCCGAAACCACCCATCTGCTGCGTGTATTCATCAATGAGGGGGACGCACTGTCCGGCATGCTTAAGAAGCTGGCACGCGGCGCTGATTACAAATCCTATGTCCATACCTTGCTCGGGCATATGGGTGCGGACGCGGCCCAGGACTCGACGCAGGCCTTCGATCGCCTGCCGCAATTGTTCAGCAAAAAAGAGAAGCTTGTCGTCAGCCATATTGCGCGGGGTGCGACGAACCATGAAATCGCCGAGAGCCTGTTTATCTCCTTGAATACACTGAACTCGCACGTGAAGAAAATCTACGTGAAACTGGGCGTGAACAGCCGGCTGCAGGCAGCCGAACGCCTGCGCCAGCTTGGGCTTTCCGGGTAGTGTGCGCTGCGATGGGCCGGTGCGCGCCTGGCGGCGCGACCTGCTGGTGCTGCCTCAGCAGGTCTTGCGGCGGAAGAGCGCCAGCGACATCAAGCCAATTGCCAGCAACGGCAGCGAGCCAGGGAGCGGCACTTTGGCAGTTTTTTCCGGCATGGCGGTGACGACCGAGTCCAGGTTGAGCTGGATATTCTTGCGCGCGATGAAGGTGCCGCCCAAGGTGGAGCCCTGGTCGAAATGCATATTGCTTCCGGCGCCTGAGGCGAACAGGGTGCCGAACCATTCGCTCCATGCGCCTTGGGTCCAGTTGCCCTGGGTTTCGGTGTAGATGTCGTTGGCCGAGCCGTTCAGCATTTCGAAATCGAAATGCGAGCCGATATTTACATTGTTCTTGATGAACAGCTTGATGGCGCCACCCGACAGGTCGAAGATGAGCGAGCTTTCGGCGCCCACAGTCAGCGAATCGAAGTAATACGTGCCTGCGCTGAGCTTCAGGGTCGAGTCGTACTCCAGGTTGACATTCCCGTATGAGCCGGTTGCCATTGTGGCGGTTGCGCCGGATTTGAGGCCATAAGCTTTTTGCCCAGCGCTGAAATCGGTCGCTGATGGCAGGGTATTGAGCGATGGCGAATTCGTCTTGCCGGCCACGTTGCCGGTGACGTTGGCCTGGTATTTCACTTCCACCTTGTCGCCGGCGGTCGCATTGCCTTTGATCTGGGATTTTTGCTCGAGGGTGACGTTTCCGCCGGCCGCAACATTCCCGCTCACCTGGGACGCGTATTTGGCTTGGATGTTGCCCTTTGCGCCGACATCGCCATTCACCTTGGTGCCTTGCTCAAGGTTGATGTTGCCGCCTGCGAGAAGCGTGAATGGGGTGGCGCTGGCGAAGATCGGGGTGGCGAAAAGGGCGGCAGCAGCGAGGGTCGTGAGTTTCGTAAATTGCATGAAAAGTTTTTTGAAGGTAATTTGCAGTAACAATAAGCAAGATACGGGCCATGCATTTATAAATCTTTGATTTGTAAAGGAAATGCCGTTGTCGGCAATATTGGGGACGCAAGAGGTGTAAAGTTTATCGACAGCAAGAATGATATGAGTGCTGCTTTAAATGCAATTCTTGTTGCATCGCCGGCCTGGCAGTAGCACGCCGCCGCAAAGCCTGATTGCCGCTACTTTCGCCAAAGCGCTAGAGATCCAGGAACGATTGCTGCTGCTGGGGCAGCGGCATGGTGGCAGCTTTCTTTTTGGCTGGTGGGCGCGGGTCTTCCCACGCGTGCATCAGCTCGTGGGGGTAGGGGTTGAGGAAGGCGCGGGCAAATTCAGGATCGCGGCAGGACAGCCAATCGCGGTAGGCTTCCGCTGGCACGACGACCAGGGTGCGCTTTTCGTCATCGGGCTTGTGGAAGCGCTTCAGCAAGGGGTGCTCGTCGGCGTTGATGGTCAGTTGGGTGAAGGCGTGGCTGACGCTGCCATCGGTTTCCTCCCAACTGCGCCACATGCCGGCCACGGCGAAAGGACTTTTGTCCGCCATGCTGATCTGCCAGCGCACGGCCTTGCCGGATTCGTAATTGGGCTCGTAAAAGCCTGTCATCGGGACCAGGCAAAGCTGGCTCGCGCGCCAGTATTTGCTGTAGGAGCGCAGTTGGCCGACGGTTTCGCTGCGGGCGTTCATCGTGGTCAGCGAGGGCATCGCGGCCGGCGCATGGCGGCGCGGCACGAAGCCGAACGAGGCGACCACGCATTCTGGCTGGCCGTCGAGACCGAGGCGGATGATGGGGGCGTCGTAATCCTTCCAGGTCTCGTCGGGCCATTCCATGCCGGCAAGGTTGGACAAGTCAATGTCCATCATTTCCTGCAGCAGGTCGCGTGAGGTGGGGCGGTAATTGGTGCACATGGGGCTATGCTAACCTGATCGCGCTTGCTAAACTACTGTATATGCATACAGTTACCAGAAAACCGCTGACAGCAGCACAGCTACGTGAAATCTGGCTTCGCAACCAGAATGCCGACATGCTGGCCGTACTGTGGGAAGTCAAACGGCTGCGCGGGCTGCTGGTGCGTGCAAGCCATTTGCACTGGACCTTCCGCGATGAGCTCAAAGGGGAGCCATGCCTGGAAGAGGAGCGGCCATTCGCCACTGAAAGGGAATTGCGGCGGCGGGCCAACGCGATCAGGAATGCCGATTGATTGTTCGCTGGCCAGGAACGGCAATTGCCCATGTTATATTGCGCGCAAAGCGACTCTGCGGATAACCCCCACAATGAACCTGCTGCTGGTCGGATCCACCGGCCTTGTCGGCCGCGAAGTATTGAAGCTGGCGCTGGCCTCGCCGGAGGTTGCGCAAGTTGTCGCGCCTGTGCGGCGGCGGCTGGAGCCGCATGCAAAACTGGTGGCGCCGGTTGTCGACTTCGACCGCTTGCCGGCGCAGGAACCCTGGTGGCAGGCCGACGCTGTCATCTGCACCTTGGGTACGACCATCAAGGTCGCCGGTTCGCAGGAGGCCTTCCGCAAAGTGGACTACAGCTATCCAATGGCCGTGGCGCGGCTGGCGCGCCAGCACGGCACGCCAACGTTCGTGTTGAATTCAGCGCTTGGCGCCGATGCGGGATCGCGGGTTTTCTATAACCGGGTGAAGGGCGAGGTGGAGCACGGCGTGCGTTCGCTTGGCTTTGAAACGCTGGTGATTGCGCGGCCCGGTTTGATTGGCGGCGCGCGCGAGGAATTCCGGCTCGGCGAAAAAATCCTGGTGCCGATTCTTGCCGCGCTCGGTCCGGTGCTGCCGCGCGCGTGGCGCATCAATCCGGCCGGGCACATTGCGCGCGCCATGTTTGACGCGGCAATGCATCCGCAAGCGGGGGAGCAGATTATTACTTCGGACAGGATGGCCTGAGGATTATTCTTCCAGCAGGCTGCGCAACATCCACGCAGTTTTTTCATGCACGTCCAGGCGCTGGGTCAGCAGGTCGGCGGTCGGCTGGTCGTTGGCTTCATCCACGACCGGCAGCAGTGAGCGGGCCGTACGCGCAGTGGCTTCCTGGGCTGTGACCAGGTGGCGCACCATGTCCATTGCCTTCGGCACGCCAGCAACTTCCTTGACGGTACTCAGCTTGCCGAACTCGGCGTAGGTGCCTGGCGCAGGGTAGCCCAGGGCGCGGATGCGTTCTGCGATCAGGTCCAGCGCAGTCCACTGTTCGGTGTACTGGGTCATGAACATCTGGTGCAGGGAATTGAACATCGGGCCCTTCACGTTCCAGTGGAAGTTGTGGGTCATCAGGTAGAGCGAGTAGCTGTCGGCCAGCAGGCGCGACAGTCCATCGGCAATGCGTGCACGGCTGTCGTCGGACAGGCCAATATCAATCTTCATTGCGTATTCCTTTCGGTGGTTTAGTTGCCTGACGATTATTTCATGATTCCAAGAAGGCTGCTGTAATCGTCCGTCCATGGCCGTACATCGGGCGCGGGCGGCAGTTCTTGCAGGGCCGAATAAGGAATCAGGCGCTCACGCTGGCCTATCAGGACCCAGGTGGCCGCGGTCGTGCCGTGTTCAGCGTCGGATGCGTTCTGCGACAGGAAGGCGGTGCGGTGGAAGCTGTCGGCTGCGCGCCGCACGACTGGAGCCATGTCCAGGTAGCGGTTGGAGATGTGGATCGCCAGCACCCCATCAGGCTTCAAGTGGCGGAAGTAGATGTTGAAGGCCTCGGTCGTCAGCAGGTGCACCGGTACCGAATCGCCGGAGAAGGCATCCACCGCCAGCACGTCGAACTGCTGCGGCGCTTCGGCATCGAGCACCAGGCGCGCATCGCCAAGCGCCACGTCTTTCGAAGCCGGGCAATCGCGCAGGAAGCTGAAATGGTGGTCCGCGAAATCAAGCACCAGGGGATTGATTTCGTAAAAGCGGTACACGTCGCCAGGCCGGCAATAAGCCGCCATCGTACCGGCGCCCAGGCCGATCACGCCGACGTGTTGGGGCGAGCCGTTGCGGCTGGCCGCGATGGCAATGCCAGCTCCGCTATTGCTGCCGTAATAGGTCGTCGGCCAGCGCCGCTTTTGCGGGGCCAGGAACTGGCGGCCATGCACGATTGTGCCGTGGGTGAGCTGGCGCACCTGGCCGGCACTGGGTTCGGTATCCTTGACCTTGATTGTCCCGTAGAAGTTGCGGGCCTTGATCGATGGCGTTGACGGCCATAACGCGTTAGCGCCCCACAGGACGCCGACCAGCGTGGTAAAGAACACCGCAACCTTGATGGACGCGCCATGCTGCAGCGGTTCCGTTGGGCGATAAAAGCATGCAGTGCCGACGATGCACACGGCTGCAATGCTGGACAGGGTCAGTTCGTAATCGTCATTGAAGATGCGCGGCGCCAGCAATCCGGTGAAGATGCCCCCGATCGCGCCGCCAGTTGCAATCATCAGGTAGTAGGCGGTCAACTGCCCGGAGGGCGGCTTGAGGCGCGCCAGCTCGCCGTGGCATGCCATGCAAAAGGTGAAGATGCAGACGCTAAAGAGCAGGGTGGGCCACACGATCCCCGGCGGCATCAGGCTCGGGAAGTTGGTGCAGGCGATCAGCAGAGGCGTCAGCACCGCCATCAGCGGCAGGAAAAGCCTGCGCTTGTACCAGCGCGCGCTTTCAAAACAGAGAATGAACGTCAGCAGATAGATCACCAGCGGCAGTACCCAAAGCAGGGGCACCGGCGCAATATTGGCAGTCAGGTGGCTGGTGGCGGCCATCAGCACCACCGTTGGCACGGCAGCGAGCCCGCACCAGAGCAGGCTGGCGCGCAACGTTGGCTTGCCGGCAATCGCGTCTTCGCGCAAGGAATGCGGGCTGGTGCTGCGACCGTGTCCACTCAAGGCCAGGGCGCCGCAAAACAGGGCGAACAAGCCAAAGCCGAGCGACCAGAAAGTCGACATCTCCTTGACGGTAAAGTGCGGTTCGAACAGCAAGGGATAGCTCAGCAAGCCGAGCAGCGAGGCAAAGTTGGACAGGGCGAACAGGCGGTAAGGCACGCTGCCGGGGCGTTCCTGGGCGAACCAGTGCTGAACCAGCGGCCCGGTGGTCGACAGCAGGAAGTAGGGCAGGCCGATCGTTGCGGCAAGCAAGCCGAGCAGCAGGAAGGCCGGGTCGTCGCCGGCGGAGGGCTTCCAACTATTGCTGGGGATGATTGGCAGCGTCAGCGTTGCGATGAGCAGCAAGCCGGCATGCAGCCAGGCTTGGCGGCGCGGCGCCAGGTAACGGCTGCTGAGGTGCGAGTAAAGGTAGCCCAGCAGGAGGGTAAGCTGGAAAAACAGCATGCAAATCGTCCACGCAGCCGCTGAGCCGCCAAACCATGGCAAGACCATTTTGCCGATAATGGGCTGCACCTGGAAAAGCAGGAAAGCGCTGAGGACGATCGTTCCGGCGTAGAGGATGAGCATGCAAAATATTAACTCATGGCCAGCCCGGCAGCGAGCGTCAGCATGACAGCGCCAGTCAGCCCTTCAATGCACTTCCATGCCAGCGCTCGCCCGAACACACCGGCCAGGCGCGTGGCGCCAAAGCCGAGTGCGCTGAACCACAGAAAGGAAGCGGTCATGGCGCCGGCCGAAAAGCCCACGCGCTGGCCTGCCGGGTAGCTGCCGCCGATGGAACCCAGCAGCACGACCGTATCAAGGTAGACGTGCGGGTTCAGCAGGGAGAGGGCGACCACGCTGGCCAGCGCTTGCCTGGCATCCGGCGCCGGCGCCATGGCGTCGACAGCGAGCGATTTAGGCGTGAACATCGCGCGCCAGCTGCGCAGGCCGTACCACGCCAGGAATGCGGCGCCACCCCAGCGCGCTGCGGCCAGCAACAGGGGCGAATTCTGGATCATTGCCCCGGCGCCGGCGACGCCCAGCGCGATCAGTACCATGTCGATCACGATGCATGCGGCCACCGTCAGCGCCACGTGCTGGCGCTTGATGCCCATCCGCAGCACATGCGCATTCTGGGCGCCGATCGCCATGATCAGGCTCGCGCCCAGCCCTAAACCGTTCACATAACTCTGCATTTTCTTGGCTCCTGTTGTGAAGTCCGAATTGTGCAGCCACTGGTGCAGCAAATGAAGCTGAATTAAGATGTTTCAGTATTCATTAATTTTGCTAAAGGAGTGACGTTGATGATCCCGGATGCGCGACAGGGCGAAGCTTTGCTGGCAGTGATCGATTCCGGCAGTTTCGAGCAGGCTGCGGCGACCTTGCACCTGACGCCATCGGCGGTGTCGCAGCGAGTGAGCGGATTGGAGTCGGCGGTCGGCGCGCCTTTGCTCATCCGCAGCCGGCCGATCCGCCTGACCAGCGCAGGCCAGCGCCTGGTGCAATACCTGCGCCGCAGCCGGTTGATGGAGCAGGAATTCCTGGCTGAATTGAAGGCCGATGAGGCAATGCCGCCGCGCATTCCGGTCGCGGTCAATAACGACACGCTTGGCACCTGGTTTTTACCGGAATTGAGCGGCTTCCTGAATCGGGAAAACATCCTGCTGGAGATAATCCTGGATGACCAGGACCATACTTATTCCCTTTTCGAAAAGGGACTGGTCCTGGCCGGCGTCTCCAGCGAACCGGAACCGATGCGCGGCTGCCGTTCGCAGCATTTGGGTTTCATGCGTTATCGATTATTGGCCCAGCCGGCATTCGTCAAGCGCTGGTTTCCCGACGGATTTACGCGTGAGGCTGCCCGCAAAGCGCCGGTCATGTTTTTTGACCGCAAAGACTCATTGCAGGCGATATTCATCGAGCGGGAATTGGGATTGCCGCTGGGCGCTTATCCTGTCCATTACGTGCCTTCCAGCGATCCCTTTGTTGAATCGATTCGGCTGGGAATGGGATATGGCATGCTGCCGCGCCAGCAATATAATGCGCTGCTGGAATCCGGGGAATTAGTCGACCTGGTGCCGGGGAAATACCTGGATATTCATCTATATTGGCACTCCTGGCGTATCCAATCGCCCAAGCTGGAAATGCTCACCGAGCAGGTGCTTGCCGCTGCTGGGCGCGCGCTGGATCGCTAGATCGGAAATTGGCGCAAACGCGCCAGGAGCTGGCGCGCTGGACGTAAAAAAGCCCGCACGGGGCGGGCCTGGTTGGATTAATACGTGTAGAACATGCGCTGCAGTTCTTTGGTATTCGAGGTTTTGGTCATGCCCAGCATCAGCAGAATGCGTGCTTTTTGCGGGCTCAGGGTATCGGCCACAACGAAATCCAGTTCATCGTCATTTGCCTCGCCATTACGGGCCAGGATGCCGTTGCCAACGCGGCTGGCGCGAACAATTACCGTGCCGTTTTTACGCGCTGCCGCCAGTTCAGGTTTTACTTTGGCTGCCACGCTGCCATCACCGGTGCCCGCGTGGATAATACCCTTGGCGCCAGCGGCAATAAAGGCATTCAGCGCAACCGCATTCATGTTCGCGTAGCCATAAACAATATCGACCTGCGGCAGGGCGCTCAGGTTCGAAATATCGAATTCGGTTTCGGCAGTGTGCTTGCGGGTCGTGGCGTGATAGAAGAAGGCTTTAGGACCTTGCACGTAACCCAGCATGCCCAATTCTGGAGTCTTGAACGAATCCGGGGTCGAAGTATTGGTTTTGGTAACGTCGCGTGCGCCGTGGATCTGGTCACCCAAGGCGACCAATACGCCTTTGCCGATGGCATCCTGGCTGCCAGCGATCAGGACGGCGTTGTACAGGTTGATCGGGCCGTCGGCCGACAGGGCGGTGCCTGGGCGCATGGCGCCAACCAGCACGACCGGCTTGCGCGACTTGACCACCAGGTTCAGGAAGTAGGCGGTTTCTTCCAGGGTGTCGGTACCGTGGGTGATCACAATGCCGTCAACGTTCGGCTGCGCCAGCAGTGTGTTGACGCGCTTGCCCAAAGTCAGCCAGTGATCGTTGGTCATGCTTTCGGACGCGATCTGGAACACTTGTTCGCCGGTAACGTTTGCAATCTTGGACAGTTCCGGTACGGCGTTTATCAATTGTTGGACGCCAACGGTGGCCGCGGTGTAGCCGACAGTGGTAGTGGAAGTGGCGCCCGAGCCGGCAATGGTGCCGCCTGTGGCCAGGATCGTGACGTTTGGAAGCTTCTCTGCGTGCACGCTGAAAGCAATCAGGAATGCAAACAGGGTGAAAATGAAGTGTTTGGCCGTACTACGTTGCATAAGTTCTCCTGTGGTTAGTTTTAAGATTGTTGCGCATGTTACTCGATTTGGTGCAGTATGATCGTACTTACAAGCAAGGACAATGCCAGTGGAAACAGACGAACTCAGTCTCACTGTAGTCATGCGGCGCCAAGCATTGAAAAGCACCTGGCAGCCATTCCAGTGGCTGCCGGCGGAGGTCGTGCTGTCCCCCTTGCCCGGAGGCGCGCCACGCTGCCTGCGCGATGATCCTTCCGATACCCTGTGGCTTTATCCCGGCCTGACGATGCGCTTGTACTCCGACGAGGCGGAAGGCTACTTCCTGAACCTCGATTCCGGTGCGCCGTGCTGGTTCATCATGTGGCGGATGGAAGGTGAGGTTGGGGTGCCGCAATGCGTGACGTTGTCCTATAACGTGGCGGCGCGGCTGATGGATGGCGGTGAACAGGTGGATACCTTGCCACTGCCCCAGCTGATCGTCGAGCGTCTTGGCGCGTTTGTGGCGGAATACTATCGCCCGGAGCCGAAAGGCAAGCGTCGCCGGCCTTCCTTCGAAGGCGGGGCCGTAGTCCAGCAAATGGCGCGCGAGGAAGGCGGAGGGCGCCATGGCCGCTGAGACTTTCTTTGCCCGCTGGTCGCGCGTCAAGGCCGAGGCCCGCCAGGATCCCGCCGCCCCCAATGCCCTCGCCGAGCGGCCCAGCGCTGAAACTGCGCCTGCCGATGCGGCCGCCCCGGCGCCCACGCTGGAACAGGTGCAGGGCCTGACGCCGGATTCCGACTTCACCCCCTTCATCGCGCGAGGCGTCGATGAAACCGTGCGCCGCGCAGCGCTGAAGAAGCTGTTCGCCGATCCGCGCTTCAATGTGATGGACGGCCTCGATACCTACGTCGACGACTACAACAAATTCGAACCCCTGACGCCCCTGATGGTGGCAGCCCTCAACCACGCCAAAGACCTGATCGCGCGCGAATTCGCGGCGGAAGAAGACGATGAGCCAAAAAACGAGGATCTGTAACTGCAACAACACCATGCAATTGGACGGCGCTGCCATCGGCAGCGCGTTAGGCGAGGGCGCGCTGCCGGTAGCCAGCCAGTTGTGCCGGCGCGAAGCCAATCAATACCTGCAGGCGCTGGATGGGGGCGAGCGCATCGTCATCGGTTGCACGCAGGAGGAGCCGCTGTTTCGCGAACTGGCGGAAATGAAATCCGCTGTGGCGCCGCTGCGTTTCGTGAACCTGCGCGAGACTGGCGGCTGGAGCGAGGAAGCGCGTCACACGACGCCCAAAATGGCGGCTTTGCTGGCCGCTGCCCGCCTGCCCGATCCGGAGCCGGTGCCGGAAGTTGAATACCGATCCGAAGGCCGCGTCCTGCTGCTTGGACCCGCGCGGCGGGTGCTGCCATGGGCACGCAAGCTGGAACGGCAGTTGCAAGTGAGCGTCCTGCTTACGGACGGCGGCGATGCTGCATTGGCTGGCCATGCATGGCCAACGTTCAGCGGCAGCGCGCCACGCGTACAGGGCTGGCTGGGCGCGTTCAAAGTAAGCTGGCAGCAGGCCAATCCCATCGATCTTGAGCTGTGCACGCGCTGCAATGCCTGCGTGAAGGCCTGCCCGGAAGGCGCCATCACCCTGGCATACCAGATCGACCTCGATGCCTGCCGTTCTCATCGCGATTGCGTTGCGGCCTGCGGCGCGGTGGCTGCCATTGACTTCGAGCGGATCGAGAAGGAGCGGAGCGGGGACTTTGACCTGGTGCTCGATTTGCACGACACGCCTTTGCTGCGCATGCACCAGCCTCCGCAAGGCTACTTTGCCCCCGGTTCCGAAGAAGGCGCGGTTGCGCTGGGGGCGATGCAGATGCTGGAGCTGGTGGGCACATTCAGCAAGCCACGCTTCTTCCAGTACAAGGAGAGCATTTGCGCGCATAGCCGCAGCAGGCAGCCGGGCTGCAATGCCTGTATCGATATCTGCTCGGCGGAGGCGATTTCCAGCGCGGGCGACCATATCAAAGTGTCGCCGCAGCTATGCGTGGGGTGCGGTGCTTGCACGACCGTGTGCCCGTCGGGCGCCCTGACGTATGCCTGGCCGCGTGCTGCCGATTTTGGCGAGCGGATACGGATCATGCTGGCGACGTATGCCCGCGCCGGTGGCTTGCGTCCCGCGCTGCTTGTGCATAGCGATGAGGAGGGCAGTGGGCTGGTGCGCGAACTGGGGCAGCTTGCGGCAGGTGGTGCGGCACGTGGCGTCCCGGCGCGCGTGCTGCCTATGCCTGTTCACCACGTGGCATCGGTGGGGATGGATCTGTGGCTTGCTGCGGTGGCGTATGGTGCAGTCGATGTCGCCGTGCTGGCGACCGGTTGCGAGGCTCCGCAATACCTGGATGCGCTCGCGGAACAAATGACATTTGCGCAGGCGATTGTCGATGGACTGGGCTACAGCGCCGTCAAGTTTCACTTGCTTCGCGCGCGTGACGGGGCGGGGTTGGACCGCGAGCTGCAACGCGTCGCCGCCAGCAGCCAAGCGGCATCAATGCTACCGGCGGCAACCTTCCATGTCGCATCAGCAAAACGGGAAACGCTGGACTTCGCGATCACCCACTTGGCCAGGCATGCACCAACGCCTCAGGATTGCATCAACCTCCCGCATGGTGCACCGTTCGGGACGATTGAAATCGACACAGGCAAATGCACGCTCTGCATGGCATGTGTCGGCGCCTGCCCCGAGTCGGCGCTGGCCGATAACCCCCAAGCGCCCCAGCTCCGCTTTACTGAATCGAACTGCGTACAATGCGGCCTATGCGTGAACACCTGTCCCGAGCAGGCACTCAGCCTTCAGCCGCGGCTCGCATTGGGCGCAATGGCAAAACAGCCCCGCGTCCTCAACGAAGCCCAACCCTATCACTGCATCAAGTGTCAAAAACCATTCGGTACCTTGCAAATGGTGGAAAATATGGTGAGCAAGCTCGCCGGCCACGGGGCCTTCTCCGGTAACCTGGACCGCCTGCGCATGTGCCCCGACTGCCGCGTTATCGACATGATGCAGCCGGAAAAAGAAGTCTCCATCTTTGAGGTGAAACGCCAATGACCGAAGACGAAGAATATGCGCGTTCCGAACTATATGGTGTGCTGTCCATGCTGTTTTATGGCCCGCCATCGCAGGCAGTGCTGGACCTGATCGAAGGCGCCGCGATCGAAGGCGACGGCATACTGGCTGACGCGTGGCGCGGCCTGCAAACCGCCAGCAGCCAGACTGATGCCGAGAAGGCGCGCGAAGAATATGAGTCGCTGTTCATCGGCGTCGGCAAGCCGGAGATCATGCTGTATGGCTCCTACTACCTGTCCGGCTTCCTGATGGAGAAACCGCTGGCGGCCTTGCGCGACGACCTGGCCCGCCTGGGTCTTGAACGCTCGGAACACCTGTCCGAAAGCGAGGACCATTTCGCGGCACTGTGCGATGCCATGCGCTTGCTGCATGGCAGCATTGCAACACAGAAGGAATTCTTTAGCGCTCACATTCAGCCATGGGCGCGCCAGCTTTTTGATGCGATCGATGCGCATCCCGGGGCATCCTACTACCGCGCAGTCAGCAGGCTGGCCCGCAGCTTCGTCGAGGTGGAAACCCAGGCGTTCGATATGGACTGAGCATTAATGCATTATAAAAATATTTGTGCTAGTGTTAAAAGACTAACTGTTGTTGGTTATGGGAGACCATGATGTCAACGCAATCGAAGCCTGGAAGACGCTCGTTTTTCACCGGCATAGGGGCCGTGGCCGCTGCCGGCATCGCCACGAAAATGGCCGGCAGCCCGCCCGAAACCACGCCACCAGCAGAACCGGAACCACCTCCCGGCACCGGTTACCGCCTCACAGAACATATCCAGAAGTACTACCGCACCACCAAGACCTGAGTGGAGGGCCACATGATGCTCCTTACACGTAAAGGGCCCGCAGGCCCTCGTGCGCCTGGGCGTTTCGCATCGAGCCTGGAAGGCAGCCTGGCGCGGGCCTTGCCGACAATGGACCGGCGCGCATTCCTGAAACGCTCCGGCATCGGCGTTGGCGTTGGACTGGCGGCGTCTCAGCTTTCGCTGATGCGCAAGGCGCAGGCCAAGGATCCCGCTGCCGTTGATAGCGGTAGCAAGCAGGTCGTGCGGCGCACGGTTTGCAGCCACTGTTCGGTAGGTTGTGCGGTCGACGCGGTGGTGGAGAACGGCATCTGGATCCGCCAGGAGCCGGTGTTCGATTCGCCGATCAACCTCGGCTCGCACTGCGCCAAGGGCGCCGCATTGCGCGAGCACGGCCACGGCGAGTATCGCCTGAAATATCCGATGAAGCTGGTGAACGGCAAATACCAGCGCATCAGCTGGGACCAGGCCTTGCAGGAAATCTCGGCCAAGCTGCTGGACCTGAAAAAGAAGGATGGACCGGATTCGGTGTTCTTTGTCGGTTCGTCGAAACACAATAACGAACAGGCGCAGTTGCTGCGCAAGTTCGTCTCCTTCTTCGGCACCAATAACTGCGACCACCAGGCGCGCATCTGTCACTCGACTACCGTGGCGGGCGTGGCGAACACCTGGGGCTATGGCGCCATGACCAACAGCTACAACGATATGCAGAATGCCAAGGCGGCCATGTATATCGGCTCCAATGCGGCGGAGGCGCACCCGGTTTCCATGCTGCACATGCTGCATTCGAAAGAGAACGGCTGCAAGATGATCGTGGTCGATCCGCGCTACACGCGCACGGCCGCCAAGTCGGACCAGTACATCCGCATCCGTTCCGGCTCCGACATCCCGTTCCTGTATGGGATGCTGTGGCATATCTTCAAGAACGGCTGGGAAGACAAGGAGTACATTGCGGCCCGTGTCTACGGCATGGACAAGGTGCGCGAAGAAGTGGCCAAGTGGACGCCGGACAAGGTGGAAGAAGCCTGCGGCGTACCGGAAGCCCAGGTGCTGCAGGCAGCGGAGACGATGGCAAAGAACCGTCCATCGACCGTGGTCTGGTGCATGGGCCAGACGCAGCACTCGATCGGCAATGCGATCGTGCGCGCCTCCTGCATCCTGCAGCTCGCGCTGGGGAATGTCGGCAAAAGCGGCGGTGGCACCAACATCTTCCGCGGCCACGACAATGTGCAGGGCGCGACCGACGTCGGCCCGAATCCCGATTCGCTGCCGGCCTATTACGGCCTGGCTGCCGGCGCCTGGAAGCACTGGTGCGCGGTGTGGGGCGTCGATTATGAGTGGGTCAAGAGCCAGTTCGCCTCGCAAGCGATGATGGAAAAATCCGGTACGACCGTGTCGCGCTGGGTCGATGCCGTGCTGGAGAAAAATGAGCTGATCGACCAGGACAGCAACGTCAAGGCCGTGTTCTTCTGGGGCCACGCGCCGAACTCGCAAACGCGCGGACTGGAAATGAAGAAGGCGATGGACAAGCTGGACATGCTGGTGGTGATCGACCCCTATCCGTCGGCCACCGCCGCCATGGCCGCCATGAAAGTGGACGGGCAGGAAGTCAATCCGAACCGCGCCGTCTACCTGCTGCCGGCGGCGACACAGTTCGAAACTTCCGGCTCCGTGACCGCCTCCAACCGCTCGGTGCAGTGGCGCGAAAAGGTGATCGAACCGCTGTTCGAATCGCGCACCGACCACATGATCATGTACCAGCTTGCCGAGAAGCTGGGCTTTGCCAAGCAGCTTGTGGCCAAGCTCAAACTGGTGCCGGGCAAGGGCAATATGATGGAGCCCGAGCCGGAGTCCATGCTGCGCGAGATCAATCGCGGCAGCTGGACCATCGGCTACACCGGCCAATCACCGGAGCGCCTGAAGGCACATATGCGCAATATGCATATGTTCGATGTGAAGACCTTGCGCTGCAAGGGCGGCAAGGATGCGGAAACCGGCTACGACCTGACCGGCGACTACTTCGGCCTGCCGTGGCCATGCTATGGCACGCCGGAACTCAAGCACCCCGGCTCGGCCAATCTGTACGACAACACCCAGCACGTGATGGACGGCGGGGGCAACTTCCGCGCCAATTTCGGTGTGGAGCGCGACGGAGTCAGCCTGCTGGCGGAGGACGGCTCGTTCTCGAAGGGCGCGGATATCACCACCGGCTATCCGGAGTTCGACCACGTCCTGCTGAAAAAACTGGGATGGTGGGATGAGCTGACGGACGCCGAAAAGGCCGCAGCCGAGGGCAAGAACTGGAAGACCGACCTGTCGGGCGGCATCCAGCGCGTCTGCCTGAAAGTGCATGGCGTGCACCCCTTCGGCAACGCCAAGGCGCGCGCGGTGGTGTGGAATTTCCCGGATCCCGTGCCGCTGCACCGCGAGCCGCTGTTTGGCACGCGGCCCGACCTGGCTGCTAAGTATCCGACCCACGACGACAAGAAAGCCTTCTGGCGCATGCCGACCTTGTACAAGACGGTGCAGCAGAAAGCCCTTGACGATGGCCTGGCCAAAAAATTCCCGATCATCCTGACTTCCGGGCGCCTGGTGGAGTACGAGGGCGGCGGCGAGGAAACGCGCTCCAATCCCTGGCTGGCCGAACTGCAGCAGGAGAACTTCGTCGAAATCAATCCGACGGCGGCCGCCGAGCGGGGCATTCGCAATGGCGATTACGTGATCGTCTCGACGCCGACCGGTGCGCGCATCAAGGTGCGGGCGCTGGTGACGCAGCGCGTCGATGCCGGCACGGCCTTCATTCCCTTCCACTTCTCGGGCTGGTGGCAGGGCAAGGACATGCTGGAATACTACCCGGAAGGCGCGGCCCCGATCGTGCGCGGCGAGGCGGTCAACACGGCCACGACTTACGGCTATGACTCGGTCACCATGATGCAGGAGACCAAGACCACCATCTGCAATATCGAACGCTTCACGGGCTGAGGAGATTGCCATGGCACGGATGAAATTCATATGCGACACAGAGCGCTGCATCGAATGCAATGCCTGTGCGACGGCCTGCAAGAACGAGCACGAGGTACCCTGGGGCGTGAACCGGCGCCGGGTGGTGACCATCAACGATGGCATCATCGGGCAGGAAAAATCGGTCTCGGTAGCCTGCATGCATTGCTCGGACGCGCCCTGCATGGCGGTGTGCCCGGTCGATTGCTTCTACCGCACCGAGGAGGGCGTGGTCCTGCATAACAAGGACGCCTGCATCGGCTGCGGCTACTGTTCCTATGCCTGCCCGTTCGGGGCGCCGCAGTTCCCCTCCAACGGAACCTTCGGCTTGCGCGGCAAGATGGACAAGTGCACCTTCTGCGCCGGTGGGCCGGAAGAGAATGGCTCGCAGGCCGAATTCGAAAAGTACGGCCGCAACCGGCTGGCCGAGGGCAAGCTGCCGGCCTGCGCCGAGATGTGTTCCACCAAGGCGCTGCTGGGCGGCGACGGCGATGTGGTAGCGGAGATTTTCCGTACGCGCGTCGTCACGCGCGGCAAGGGCAGCGAGGTCTGGGGCTGGGGTACCGCTTACGGCAAACCGGAGGCGAAATCATGAAACTCTATCTGGTTGCGCTGCTCGCGCTGGCGGGCTGCGGCGAGGTCTCGCAGTCGAAGCAGGGAAGTGCGGTGAACCGCGGCGACGAGCCGGGATACAAGGGCGCCCGCACGGCGCAGGTGGCCAAAGGGTGGACGCCGGGCGACAAGGCATCCTGGGACAAGCAGGTGCGCGAGCGCGGGCAACTGCAGAATGAGTACGTGAAAACCAACCGGTAGGGAGGTGCGCCATGAAACGATGGTTGGCAATGCTGGCCGTGGCACTCGCTGCCGGCACGTCCCTGGCGGCAGATGCCCCGGCGCCACGCCAGCAGGACGCGGCACCGCGCGTCGAGCCGGTGGACATCCTGAAGCAAAACCAGGCGGAACGCACGCGCGACCAACCCGGCAACAATGCACCGGTCTGGCGCAAGGTCGTGGCAGGAGAGGCCCATTACAGCAGCCTGCCGTATCCTGAAGCGGGGGTGCTGATCCAGCCCAAGGCGCAACTCCCCGGCCAGCCCGTGGCAACAACGGCCGGCGAGGCATGGCGCCGTTTCCGCAACGGCCCGATGATCAGCATCGGCGGCTGGCTGATTCTCGGCGTCGTCGCCGTCCTGGCCGCAATGTACTTCATCAAAGGCGAGATCAAGGTGCACTCGCCACCGACCGGCCGCAAGATCCAGCGCTTCACACCGACCGAACGCTTTGTGCACTGGACCACTGCAATCACCTTCGTCCTGCTGGCCGTCTCCGGCCTGTGCATGATGTTCGGCAAATTCGTGCTGATGCCGATCATTGGCCACACCCTGTTCGGCTACCTGACCTACGCGCTGAAGACCATCCACAACTTTGTTGGTCCACTGTTCACGGTCTCGATCATCGTCACCTTCATCCTGTTCGTGAAAGATAACTTCCCGATCGCCGCCGACATCAAATGGCTGGCCAAGCTGGGCGGCATGTTCGGGAAGGGGCATGCCCCCGCAGGCCGTTTCAATGCCGGCGAAAAGCTCTGGTTCTGGGGCGGCGTGACCGTGCTTGGACTGGCCGCCAGCGCATCCGGCTTCGTGCTTGACAAGCTGGTACCCAACCTTGAATACACCCGCTTCATGATGCAGGGCGCAAACCTGCTGCACATTACAGCCACGGTGCTGATGATGGCCTTTGCACTCGGCCACATCTACCTTGGCACCATCGGCATGCAAGGCGCCTACAAAGCGATGCGCGAAGGCTATGTGGACGACGCCTGGGCACGCGAGCACCACGATATCTGGTACCAGGAAGTGGTCGACGGCAAAGTGCCGCGCGTGCGGGCCCCCGAACACGACGGCGACCCGGTGCCCCCGCCCGCGCCCAAGACAGCCTGAAGGAGCAAGCCATGAACAAACCCATCTTCGCTCTGCTACTGCTGGCCGCATCATGCGCCGTGCAAGCCAAACTGCCCGCGCCGACGGAAGAACAGAAAGCTGCCGCCGCTGCAACCAAGGACAAGCAAGCCTGGACCGATAAGGTCGCCGCATACAAGCTATGCCTGGCGCAGGATCGGGTTGCGGCACATTATTTCAAGACAAAAGGCAGTGGGGGCAAGCCATCGGCAGCGCTGCCCGCCTGTGCCGATCCTGGGCCGTATGTGGCCCAGGTGGCCGCCACCAAAGAAGTTGGCGTCGCTGATTCGAAGCCTGTGCCCGAAGCAGGCAAGAAGAAATAGGGCGTTGAAAAACCCGCCGCAGCGGGTTTCCACGGGGGGAGTGGTTGCGGCTTAGCCCAGCTTGTCGTTGGACTTGCGACGGGAAGCCAGGCCCAGCAGGCCAACGCCTACCAGCAGCATCGCATAGGTAGCAGGTTCCGGAATCGGAGCCGCCAGGTTCAGGTTACCGGCATAGGATCCGCCCATGCCCGAAATGGCGGTGCTGCCAGTGACTGTAAAGCCATAGTTACCCGACATCAGGGCATCGATCGGGAAGAACTCGATACCGGAAGAAGTGTCGAACGTGGTGGCGAGGGGAGTCTGGCTGCTGTCGGATTCGACTTTAAAGAACTCAATGCCAGTGATGCCATAGTTCGCCAGGCGAGAACCATCGATCCAGGTCTTACCTACCACGACGGTACCGCTGGCATAGCTGGCATTGGTATCCACCGAGAACAGGTAAGTGTCGATATAGTCCCCAGCCGTTGCGTGCAGAGCGCCAAAGATGGCATTGCCTGCTGCATCAAAGGTCAGGGTGGTCTGTGCCATGGCGCCGGAGCTGGCAAACAGCCCTGCGGATAGCATCAATGTACCGGCTACCTTGCTAAGAAACGCTTTCTTCATGTTAATACCCCTTGAGATAGTGTTGTTGTGAAGGTGAAGCGGTGTTAGCGCGCAAGAACTTGCTTGGTTATATCGACAGTGGCCTGCTGAAAACATAACCTTTCCTGCTTGCCAACGACGATCAATATAGCCCACCCCCTCTCTTAATTAGTTCATTAATGAAGTGTGTATGTTTTCGACCGCACAGAGCTCGACCGCGCTCGCGGGGCACAGGCAAAGCGCGGCAAAACGTCAAGGTAAAAATTTTTGTGTGCTCGAGCCTGCAGGACTTTCAAGCCACATTTCGTAGGCCGATTCCGACAGGAACAAGAGCCGAACTGACGGGGGAATTGTGGGCAAACGCACCGTTTGCCAAGGTAGCGGGAAATATGATGGAAGCGTGATCGAAGCGCCCAGCGCTCATCTACCAGACATCCTGGCTGGCTTCTGCCGCAGCGAGGCACCCGGCCAAAAAACAGAATACGGAGGCCTATCATGACCCAGACGAACCACCCATCCAAGTACGTGGTAAGGGAGTACCTCGAACGCCGTACGCAAGCAGTTAAGCCACCTCCATCGCCAGAGGAGATTCGCCGTCAGCTGGGCTGGGGCTTGATGCTGTTCGAGCCGAAAATGGAAACCGGGCGCTAGACCCAGTACTCCACACTGACCCGCCGTCCGGCGGGTTTTTTTTCGCCGTTCGCTGAAATCTTCGTCATTCACCGAGCCTCCGCCGCCGTTCACCGAAAAGCCGTTTCGCCGCCTTGCGCACCCCGGTATCGTTCATCCATCCAATCAACGGGGAGCAAAAAATGAGCAAAGAAATGCAATCGCGCAGCCAGCTGCTCTGGGGCCTGATCGTGATCGCCGTCGGCGTGCTGTTCCTGACCGATATCGAAATTCCGCCAGTCGGCAAGCTGTGGCACTACTGGCCTTTCCTGGGCATGGCGTTCGGCGCCATCAAGCTGATTCCGCCGACCACGCCCAAGCACGTCGTGGATGGCCTGTGCCATATCGCTTTCGCCGGCTGGTTCTACGTCTCGTTCGAACATATCTGGGGCCTGACCTTCCACAACAGCTGGCCCATCCTGGTCATCATCGCCGGCATCTGCCTGCTGGTGCAGCCAGTTGTGATTAAATACCCGACCAATAAAGAGGAGAACCAATAATGCGCAACCGCAGCCATCGCGAACGTAATACCGCATCCCAGATGCTGGTCGGCGCCGCTGTCATCCTGGCCGGCTTCCTGTTCCTGATCGATAACCTGGGCTGGATCGACCTCGACATGCGGGTGCACTTCTGGCCCATCATCCTGATGGTGTTCGGCGCCTCGACCCTGGCCAAAGCGCCGCGGCGCGGCAGCGGGGCGGCAGTGGCAGGCATTTTCATGATCGGCTTTGGCGCGCTGTCGCTGCTGAAAGGCCTGGGCCTGATCGCCATCAGCTGGAAGGTCATCTTCCCGATCGGGATTATCGGCTTGGGACTGATGATGGTGTTCCGCGCCAACAAGCGCCGCAAGCAGCCGGACAGCGACAGCTCCTTCGCCAGCGGCTTTGCCGACGATACCTCCCTGTTCGGCGTGTCGGAAGGCGATACCAGTGAGCGCGTGCTGGAGTTGACGGCCATCCTGGGCGGCTTCCAGCGCAGGGTGACCACCCAAGACTTCCGCGGCGGCGACCTGACCAGCATCATGGGTGGCATCGACCTGGATATGCGAACTGCATCGCTGAACGGCGTGGCCGTAGTGAACGTGTTTGCGCTGATGGGGGGAGTTTCGATCAAGGTGCCGACCGACTGGACGGTGGAGTTGGACGGCACGCCTGTCCTGGGCGGCTTCGAGGACAAGAGCATGGAGCCGAAAGACAACAGCAAGCGCCTGGTCATCCGTGGCACCGTCATCATGGGCGGCCTGGAAGTTCGTAACTGATGCAACGCGTAATCACCAGCCGCAGCAGCGTGCTGCTGTACCTGACAGTGTGGCTGCTGCTGGGGATCGGCCTGGGCGGGGCAGTGGCCCAACTCGGTGACGAACCCTGGCTACGGGCCATGCTGTTTGCGGTGCCGGTGACCTTGCTGTTTTCGGTTGGTGCCGGTTTCTCGGCCTACTACATGTGCAAGGCCAACCCGCTGCGCGAGCGCAGTCCGGCGGTGATCCTGGTGTCGTTGTTGACTGCGGCCATATGGGCCGGCTTCCTGTGGGTGTTCCTGATGCGGCTCTGGAATATCGCCGTTGAATCGCTTGGCGCACAAGGCATTGCAATCCGCCCGCAGTTGACGGCTTTGCTGTTCTCGCTCGGCATCCTGATGTACGGCCTGCTGGCCAGCTTGAATTACCTGGTCGGCGAGTTTGTCCGGGCGCGCCAGGCGGAGCAGCGCGAACTGGAATCCAAGCTGCTGGCGCGCGATGCGGAGCTGCGCATGTTGCGCACTCAGATCGACCCGCACTTCCTGTTCAACAGCCTGAACTCGATCAGCGCACTGACTTCGATCGACGCCAAGCGCGCGCGCGACATGACGCAGCGCCTGTCGGACTTCTTCCGCCAAAGCCTGGGCATTGAGGCGCAGGGCAAGATTACGCTGGACGAGGAAGTGCGCTTGATCGGGCACTTCCTGGCGATCGAGAAAGTGCGCTTTGGCGCGCGGCTCGGCGTGGAGCAGGCGGTGGACGAAGGCGCGCTGCCATGCCTGCTGCCGCCAATGATCCTGCAGCCGCTGGTGGAAAACGCCGTCAAGCACGGCATCGGCGGCATGCCGGAAGGCGGCACGGTGCGTATCGACGCCCGCCGCGAGGGCTCGCTGCTGAAGGTCGACGTGGAAAATGACACCGACCCGGACACGCCTCCCCGCAAGGGAAACGGCATTGGCCTGGTCAATGTGCGGGAACGCCTGGCGGCGGCCTATGGCCACCAGGCCAGCGTGCACTGCACACACGAAAACAATAAATACCGGGTAGCCCTGACGCTGCCCGCCGAGACGAAGGAGTCCTGAACCATGCGCGTCATCATTGTCGATGATGAAGAATTAGCCCGCGGCGTTATGCGGGAGTACCTGCGGGCCCACGCCGATGTGGAAGTGGTGGCCGAATGCGCCAACGGTTTTGAGGCCGTGAAGGCGATCGCTGAACTTGCGCCGGATGTGGTGTTCCTCGACATCCAGATGCCCAAGCTCGATGGCTTTGAAGTGGTGGAGCTGGCCGGCAGCAAGCCGCACTATGTGTTCGCCACGGCCTATGACCAGTATGCGCTGAAGGCCTTTGAAGTGCACGCGATCGACTACCTGCTCAAGCCGTACCCGCAGGAGCGGCTGGACCAGGCTGTTGCCCATGTGCGCACTCGACTGGGGAGCGAAGGCCCACCGGTGGCACAGATGGCGACCGAGGCCGCGACCCGCAACGGCCCTCTGGAGCGTGTCCTGATCCGGGACGGCTCGCGCGTGCACGTCATCGCCGCCGAACGGATCGACACCATCGAAGCGCAGGATGACTATGTAGAGATCCTGGCCGAGGGCAAGCCTTACCTGAAAAACCAGCGCCTGTCGGAGCTGGAAGAGCAGCTTGACCAGACCCGCTTCGTGCGCCTGCACCGTTCCTGGATTGTCAATGTGGAGCGCATCGAGCGCATTGAACAGGCCACTAAAGACAGCCACTGCGCGGTGCTAAAGGATGGCCGCAAGATTCCAGTCAGCCGCAGCGGGTACCAGAAGGTGAAAGGGCTGTAGCCTGGATTATGGAAACGGCGTCTCCGGCAGAATTCTTTGAAGTTGAGGTAGTTTTGCCTGGTTTAGGATTCCTAAAACGGCAGCGGGCCAAGCGTCCATGGGGAGGTGGCCACTTTTCCGGGCTTATGTCTCATGTTAATATTTTTGAAAACGTCAAAATGACGTCGACTTTACGTTATGCTTCCGAGCCCCGATGATCGCTGACAAATTCGATACCGCTGCTGCCGCAGCAGCCGTCGCCGCCGGCGACGCAGCTGATCCGGCTTTGCTCCAGTGGGTTCAGGACTTGAATTGGCCTGTTGCCACTGTATTGGCTCCGTTTCTTGCTTGCGGTGGACGCACTGTTGTTCCAGGTATTCGCCAGGTGTTCGCTTCGAGCGACGATACTTGGAAGTACAGCATTCTTGTTGGTGTGGTCGCAAAATCATCTGAACTGGTTGCGCTCCTTCGGAGTGACCTCGAACGCCTCGCTAGCCAAGCTACGCCTGGGGAGCGCGCTGAAGAACTTGATAAATTAGCGGCGGATCTCCTGGAATCGAAATGACGCAATTGCATAACAACTCATTCCAGCGGACGCCTACGGCGCCGCTGAATTCAACACGTTGGGCCTGATGAGAACTACGCACGAAATGCAAGAGCTCCTGTTCGCTGCCCAGAGGTACTTGCAGGGCGGAGCGGGCTACACCGAACTTCACGGGCATATCGCCGAATGCGAACACTCGCCACACGTGCAAGAGGATCTCGAGGCACGAACTATGGTTCGGGAGTGGAGAGAAATGCTGAGCTTAGCCTGGAATGAGTGGGGCATCAACAAAACTGCGATTCCCGAGGAAGAATTTCGAACTTGGCTTCAAGCACAGGTCGCCACATGGCATTCAGCACAACAATGACGAAATCGGATATCGCCCAACCCGGCAGTCAACTGGACTACCTCCACGCTGCGCGTTCCGGCAGCCAGTTACCATGAACGTTGGGAGCCGAGGTAAGTGAGTCATCGAGTGTTCGCCTGGGGAGAGTGCCACGGTCTCGTGACGAAGAGCCAATTGGCTAGTTCGTTGCGATCACAAGGGCTCGATGTAGATGATCGAAGCTTTAGTATTCGCGTCCGTGATTGCGAGTGCTTTTCGATCGAATTCGATGGACGAGATGAATCGACAGCTTCGTTCGAGGGAACGGCTACACGGCTGTCAACTTTGACTAAGGATGCCCAAAGAGTTTCGTCTGCGCTGATCGCAGCCCAAGTAAAATTCTGGATTGAAGTCACCGACTCAGTGCAAAATCCACTGGTGTATTTCCACAACCAACACCCTGAAAAATGACGCTATTGCCCAACCTTTCAATCAACCGGACGGCTTACGCGCTGCGCGCTCCAGCCGCCGGTTATTGGCCACGTTGGGCGCTGTGATGCCATCCATTCGAAACTTTGAAACTGCACGAAAAACTGCCAAGGCGATGGCGAGAGTACGTCGGGAGGAGCAGTGATGCACCGAGTAAAAGCAGGCGATGTGTATGCGGTTCCGTTGAGCGATGGTGTGAATGCGTTATGCCGGGTGCTCTACAAGTCCTCTTACTTTAAACACGTCGCGCTTGTCGGCTGCTATGGGACGCACTTGCCATCGATTCCTTGTTCCGACCAGATGAAGTCCGGTCTTCTTGGCACTGCCCTTTATACAACAGTTCAGCCGATGAAGATCTCAGATTGGCAGTTTTTAGAAAACCACGAATTGCGTCCTGATGAAACGGAGTTGTCGCGACGCTTGGTCGGGGGAGAGGTGTGGCTCGGAGATGAGCATCTTGGGCCTGCCGAGTCATGTGATAAGGACCTTTCGGAAATGCAAACATATGGCGAACGGCTTTTTAGAAGGAAACTGGCTGCGCTGCTTGCAGCCCAAGTTCCATCGCCCCGACCAAGCAATCCAGCGGACGCCTCTCGGTGCCGCTGATCGTCAATGTTAGGCTGGAAAATGCAGGTTCCAGGCTATGCCTCCGCATCCGAATTGCTTCGCGCGCTTGAAACCGAAGTTGGCGCTAGCTCGTTTGAACTAGTTGGCGAATTCGACCCTAATTTTGACGCACTTGGCTTTCGTCTGCTTGGGAGAGAGCGTTATCTGTTTTCGGTTTCTACCCATGCAGGCGAACTGCCATATGGGTGCTACGATCTTCAAATTTCCGTCTCAGACGAATCGTTGGAAAATGGCGAAATCGTCTTCTTGGAGGACGTTGACGAAAAGCGGTTCCTTTCCGTAGTAAAAGAGGTGCTTCGTGGTGCTATCGCCTAACATTAAGCTCCAGCAGACACGGTACAGCGGGCGTTGAGCAATCGTTGGACCCTAATTCTGAAGATGTAAGCGGATAGACTTAAGACGATTTTTGGGAAGGAGTGTTGTTTGAAAAAGCTTTGTTTGCTCCTGGTAGGAATGTTGGCGGGATGCGCAAGTACCGGTGTCGTACAAATGGAGAAGGACACATACCTTATTGCGAAAAGGAGCCCTCAGCTCGGATTTGGCCCACCTATCGCTGCCAAAGGTGAGGTGTATGCCGAAGCAAATGCTTTCTGTTCGAAGGATGGGAAAGCCGTGGAAACGATTAAAGCCGACGAGACAAGTTCTGGTTTTGCTAAGAGTGCAGCGTTCTCCCTTGAGTTCCGTTGCGTATCCAGGGCGCCGTGAGCAACTGTGGAGCGCATTCTTCGTTGAGGTTTTTGCCCAACAATTCCGCCAACCGGACGTTCGGATCGCTGCGCGCTGCGGCGGCCGGTTACGTCCACTGTTGGGCCGCTTACTGAAATGTGGAAGACTAGCCCGAAATCTGAGCCATCTACTATTCAGCCTGGACGAGCTGACGCGTGCCAGTTAATCGTCACTTTAAGAGCTTCCCAATTTTTCAAGGCGAAGTAGCGCCTCAATCAAGTGGCTGTAGCCGATGGGCTAATGAACACTGACCAAACAATACTGAATGAACCATCCAACAAACCATGATACTCATTCGCCAGTTCACACCTTCTGATGCACAAGGCGTCGTCAACGTGATTCTGCCAATTCAGCAGTCTGAGTTCGGTATTCCCATCACGCTCGAAGCACAGCCGGATCTGCAGGATATTCCGGGGTTCTATCAACGTGGCAATGGGGGATTCTGGGTGGCTGAAAGTGAGGGCGCTGTCGTAGGAACCGTCGCCTTACTGGATATCGGCAACGGCCAAGCCGCTTTGCGTAAAATGTTCGTTGCGAAGTCCCATCGAGGGGTTGGGCATGGCGTCGCCAAGGACCTGATCGCAAACCTACTCGAGTGGTGCCGCGCCCGAGGCGTGGACGAAATTTATCTCGGAACTACAGCGGCGTTTCTCGCGGCGCATCGCTTCTATGAGAAGAATGGCTTTACTGAATTGGCTAAGAGTGAGCTACCTGGGGCCTTCCCTGTAATGGCCGTTGATACAAAATTCTATAAGAGAGTGCTTCGCGAGCATGGCGCCTAACTATGCGGATTTTTGCTCAATTATTCATTCAACTCGGACGCAGTGGTGCGCGCCGACGATTTCACGCAAATTAGACGCATCATGAAGAGCCGCATCATGTACATTGAATCGAAGGCCAGTGGTCTCGCTGGTCCAGGGCGCATTGGCCGAGTCACATTCTCGAAGACAGGCGCGACCCTCTACTATGCGGGTAAGACCTTTCAGAGTTTGAAGGGCAGTGGGTTCAAGTCGAATTACTTCGACGTTGAGTCAGGGGAGCCCTATTGGATCTCTGGGCCGAGGAAAGACGGTCAAGATAGTCTGTACGCCACAAACGTCGCATCCGTCGTCGACGAGGATGTGCATGATGAATACTGGTCCGCTATTCGCGGCCTTCCAATTCCGTCGCGTAGAGCGAATAACGTATGCTGAACAACCCAGCCAGGCAACATGGCGTGGCAAATACGCTCTTTGTAAGTTGGCGAGGCGGCGTCGTTGGAGAGCTCAGGGAGCCAGTTCCCGATATGTGGTACTTGGATGGCGAGTGGGTCTCAAACGAATCTCCGGGCGCTAGAGATTTTGAATCTCTCGTTCGTGGCTTTGATGCTGGCCAGGTTTATCGCGACCTGGCTAAAGGGACCCGTGCCATACTTTTGGAAACGGCTTCACCTGAGGAATCAGGTGTGCATGCGGCGATTATCTCCCTGACGGGAAACCGTCTTTTCTTGCGTCGCATCGTGGATAAGGATGCTGTTGAATGGCTCGTTTCGACTGTCAAATGAAGGTGCCTCCGATGGACCTGTTGGCTGAACACGCGCCTGGATTGCCTTCGGAGCCTACTGATCAAGTCCTTCAATACTCGTATGCCAAAGCCGATGTCAATCAATGAAGCGCTTGATCAAATCGACGAACTTGCGGGTTCGGACATCTGTGTTCGAGGGCTGCTTTCTTTCGAGTTCGAGGACGTTTCGATCACGCATCTCCCGCGCGGCGAGCGGCGTGACGGCTATCTGTCTTCGATTTGGCAGTCGACTGGCAATGGAGCGCTCAGCTTCGATGAGAAGCGCTGCAAATCATTGAGCGGAAAGATCGTCGTTATCGAGGGTACGCTGTTCAAGCCGGTGGCCCCCTTTGATGGCTGCGGCCATATGAGCCTTTGGCCGGCGGCGCTCTTAGCCCGCACCTTGGAGCGTGAATTACTAATTAATTAATGGAAGGGACGGGCTCGTGAGGGCCGGTCTGTTTGCAATATATCGCTGGGAGATTTTTGTGGGACTTAGTATTCAGGTTGGCGGCTTCGAAGAGAAGGACATGTATGAGCCGCTGTCGAAGGCGTTGGTGGAGGCGGGCCTGCTTCCGCATGAGGAGCCGGATACAGGCGAATTCGGGGTCTGCTCCGGACAGATGTTGGGCTATTCCGGCTTGCACTATCTGAGAAGGGTGGCTGCCTATATCGGCCTTGGCAGGGAAATTCCTGGCCCGGGTGGTGACAACCCTGCGGACGACCCGGTCTTGGTCGAGTATTACGACCATCTCGCTCCTGGTTTTGAGCACCTGGTGATGCACAGCGATGCGGAAGGGTTCTATGTTCCGCAGGACTTCAAGGATGTCATTTATCCGAGCGAAGAACTGGACGTCGCCGGTGGCATCGTCGGCTCCTCGGTGCGCCTTCTGTCCGAGTGCAAACGCCTCGCGGCATGGCTGGAAATGCCAGAGGGACTCGATCCTGAGAGCGATGAGATATGGAATGCGGTGGGCTCGCCTGATCCGGACGGCCCTAAATGGAAACGGTATGGCAAGGAATCTTTCGCCTGCATTCACCTCATGAGAGCTGCGGAAGCATCGATCGATTCGGGTGCTGCAATCGTATTTTGCTGATGAAGACATCAGACCTTTGATGGAGATGCCATGAAATCGTTGATGGCCGCCGCTCTTTGCGTGTTCGTGACCCTGTCGTGCCCCGTGGCCCGCGCGGCGTCGAACCATGAAGCCAAGCTGCCGGATGCGATGATCGAACTCTCCAAAGGGAACGAAGATGGGTATCGTCGCAGTATTCTGCGTTTATGCGAGAAAGGCGACTTGGATGCGCAGCTCGCCTATGGAAAGTTCCTGATCGCGAAACGGGAGTACGCTGAAGCCGAACGCTGGCTGGTTCAGGCGGCGAAGAGCGAAACCAGCGAGAGCCAGTACATGCTTGGTTTCCTCTATCTTCAAGCGGTTCCAGCGCGCCTGGATAAGGCGAAGCAATTGTTCGAGCAGGCCAGCAAGAAAGGACATGCGCGGGCTACGGCGGTATTGCAAATGTTCGATCGGAAGCCGCGTCCCGGCCCACCTGGCAAGACAAGCGTGCTCGATATCCTCGAGGGGGCAGCTGCGATGGGGCGGATCAAGGTGGACGATACACCGCAGCGCGACATGCAATGCGCCGGGCATACTCCGGAGTCATACAGGACGGCTGTTGAATCAGCGTACGTTGCATGCCTGGCCGAGGTGCATAAGGCAAATGGGGACTGGGTGCCGTCGGACCAGGCGAAGGCCGTTGGCATGCAGTGGGCCCAATGCACGAACCGACAAGTAATTGCAGCTGGTGGGACGTCGTACCAGGCCTTTATGCAGTGTCGTTGGCCAAAGGGCGGGTAATCACATGGACACTCCTCTGCGGGCCAAAGACGTCATCCAGTCAATTGTTCGCTGTGATCTTGCTCCGGCGCTCAAGCAGGCGGGCTTTAAGAAGTCGGGACTGACGTTCACGCGTCGCCTCGGCTCCACGGGACATTTCATTCAAATCCAACTCTCGAGCTGGAATCATGGATCGGTAGGTGGCTTTTATGTGAATGTTGGAGTCATGTTTGACGAAATGTGCCTTGTTGAAGCGATCCCTCACGCACATCCCAAGTACGACGATTGCCAGTTCATGGTCCGCCTGGAGCAGTTGGTGCCAGGGGCACCAGTTCAATGGGCTGTCGATTCGGAGACATCAGTGCCGGAAGTATCGAAGCAATTAGCGGCCAGCGTCAAAGCGATAGTTGAGACGCTGAATGGCGTAGCTTCATTGGCGGACTTCGATGGCACCGGATGGGTCAAGGTAATTCCGTGGAGCTTTCCCGCACGGTACGCATATGCCCTGGGCCGTGACGACGAAGCAGCGGCCCTGGTTGCGAATGAGGCTGCATGCTTTGCAGACAGGGGCGTTACGCGAGATTCGCTTATTCAGGACTACGGCTTTACAAGGCTGCGGCGCTAACGTCACAGTAGGTTGGAGGGGGCATCAATGGCATACGATTTAGTGGTAGCCTTTACGGTATTGCGGATTGACCTATGGATGCTGATCCTGATGAATTGAGTCGCATTGCGCGGGAGCTTGCCGCGCGCGAGCCGATTTTCCACAAGCCGGAATTCGGGACATCCCGGCATGACTTCGATCGGCTCATGGCCAAGGATTACTGGGAGATTGGAGCATCTGGCCAGAAATACTCTCGTGAGTTTGTCCTCAGTGTATTGGAAAAGCGTCACGAGGAGTCAGTTTCCGAGCATCTGACTGTTACGGATTTCGCTTGCCGCTGTATTGCCATGGATACGTACTTGGTCACGTATCAGCTGGAGCAGGATGGCGGGCGTCTTACGCGCCGGTCGACCCTGTGGCAGTACTCGTCCGAAGGGTGGCAAATCCTCTACCATCAAGGCACGCTCATTTCGGGCTCGCCGGAGACCGTCATCAATTCATAAGGAAAGCGCACCATGGCCCAGTACCTGATTTCTTTCCCCAGCGCGGCGATGGTCGTGCCAGACAGCGAGTTCGAGGCCGTGGGCCAAGACGCGCACACGGTGATCGAAGAGGCGAAGGCGGAGGGTGTTTATGTTTTTGCCGGCGGCATCGATGAAAATGTGCCGCCGGTGCTTGTGTCGGCAGACGGGTCTTTCGCCGAAGGCGGCTACCCATGGGCACCGTCGCTTGACGGCGGCTTTACGGTGCTCGAATTGCCTTCGCGCGAGGCGGCCATCGAATGGGCTGCGCGCATCGCGAAGGCCTGCAGGTGCGAACAGGAGCTGCGCGTTTTCGGTCTCGATCCACGATCTTAAGAAACTAATAGAATATGAAGCCTGACAGGATCTACTTCAAAGACAATCCATGAGGTGTATGGGGTAATTACCATTCCTGCACTTTGTCTTCAAGCCATTGGGGCAATGGCGGATTTAAGGTTTGCGCCAAAGCGGACTATGCACCGGAACTGCTTCACCTGGAGTGGAAAGATTGCCCAGGCCTATATTGGCGACGACGAATTCAAACACGCGTTTTCACTGGTCATTTCGAGCGTGGACTTCCCATTACTGAAGGAATAAGTAGACGGGGCCACAACACTCCACGCTTTGCGGTTGGCGTCGATGCCGGCAAAGTGGCGATCATGGACCTGGGTGCGGTCCTGGCGGTGAGAATGTGTGAGACACGGCAGGACCCGTTTTACATATACTTCGCGATATGAAAATTCTCCTGCCCCTGATGCTCGCCGTTGCTGCTGTACCGGCGCACGCCCAGCTTTATAAGTGGACCGATGCCAACGGCAAGGTTCATTATTCAGACCGTCCCCAGGATGGCGTCAAGGCCAAGGAAATTGCGGTGCAACGGCCTGCTTCCAGTCAGGCGCCTGTCGACGATTGGCAGCGGCGTGAACTTGAATCGCGCGAACGGCGCATGCAGCGCGAGGTGGCGAACCAGGAGGCGGCCGATTCCGCGGCGCGAAATGGCGGGAAGACGCCGTACAACCCCAGCGCGCACCGCAATAACAAGCCGATGACCGATGATGAAGTCTGCAAGCGCGATGCGCAGCAGATTGAGTTTTCCGAGAAGGTCCCCAAGCTGGCCTTCGGCGGCGCGAGTGGATCGGTCACCGTCAGCGAAGAAGAGCGCCAGGCAATCGTCCGCCAGCGCAAGGAAAACCACGCTTTGCTGTGCGGCTCAGGCCAGCGCACGCATTAAGCCACGCCAAGCTGCCACCAGGTCGGGAGCAGGGCCTGGACTTCGGGCCGCCCGAAGCGGTCGTCGATGAGGTGGACGGTGCCGCGGTCGCTCGTGGTACGGATGACGCGTCCCGCCGCCTGCACAACTTTTTGCAGGCCGGGGTAGAGGTAGGTGTAGTCGTAACCGGCGCCGAATGCGGCTTCCATGCGGGCTTTGATCTGCTCGTTGACGGGATTGATCTGCGGCAGGCCAAGCGTGGCGATAAAGGCGCCGATCAGGCGGTCGCCCGGCAGGTCGATGCCTTCGCCAAACGAGCCCCCCAACACGGCAAAGCCAATGCCTTCACCGCCGGCACGGAAGCGTGCCAGGAAGGCGTCGCGCGCCGTTTCATCCATGCGGCGTTCCTGCCGCCATAGAGGCACTTCCGGGTGGCGGGCAGCGAACAGGTCGGCCACCTTTTCCATGTAATCGAAGCTGCTGAAAAAGGCGAGATAGTTGCCGGGCTGGCGCTGATACTGTTCGCCCATCAGCGCGGCGATAGGCGCCAGCGAGCGGTCGCGGTGCTGGTAGCGGGTGGAGATGTGGCTGGCGATGTGTACCTGCAGCTGTTGTGCATCAAAGGGCGAGGCAACGTCGATCCAAGCGGTGTCGGGCGGCATGCCCAGCGTGTCGGCGTAATAGTTCCAGGGACTGAGCGTGGCGGAGAACAGGGCCACCGCGTGCGCAGCCTCGAAGCGCTGCTTGAGGAAGGGCGCGGGCAGGATGTTGCGGATGCAGAGTACTGAATTCACGTGGCCCGCCGCAGCGCCCCGGCCGCCGTCTGACTTTTCGATGTCGAACAGCGAGTGCTCGCCGAAGCTCTCGCCCAGGCGGCCAAACAACAGGGCATTGAAGTAGAAGTCCAGCACGTCGGCATCGAACCACGCTGGGTGTTCGGCCATGTAGTCGCCGATCTCGGTGCAGGCCGTTTGCAGGGCGGCCATGAATTTCTCGGGTAACTCGGCGTGGCTGGCGTATTCGGCTTCCTGCGCCTTTTCCAGCGCGCTCCATTGGCGATGCACGCGGTCCAGCGGCTTGCGCAGCGCTTCCGGCGCGGTCTTGCGCAGCACGCGAAGCCGCACATGGTCCATTTCGGCGGAATACATCTTGCGGGCACGCGAGACCATATTGTGGGCTTCGTCGGCCAGCACGCCGACCTTCCAGCCATTCAACTGCGTCAGGCTGTATAGCATGGCGCTGATGTCGAAGTAGTAGTTGTAGTCACCCACCACCACGTCGGCCCAGCGCACCAGCTCCGATTGCAGGTAGTAAGGGCAGACCTGGTGCGCCAGCGCGACTTCGCGTACCGAAGCGCGGTCCAGCATGGGTTGCTGCAGGGCGGCTGCGCGGGCAGCGGGCAGGCGGTCATAGAAGCCTTGCGCCAACGGACAGGACTCGCCGTGGCAGGCCTTGTCCGGGTTCTCGCAGGCAGTGGTCTTGGCCGCGAGTTCGAGCGCGCGCAGCGGCAGCAAGGGCGCGCTGCGCTTGATGGTTTCGACGGCGCCCAGCGCCATGCCGCGGCCGCTGGTTTTTGCGGCCAGGAAGAACACCTTGTCCAGGCCATGCTCGGCGCTGGCCTTCAGCATGGGGAAGATGCTGCCAATGCTTTTGCCGATGCCGGTCGGCGCCTGCGCCAGCAGCGAGCAGCCGCGCGCACTGGCCTTGTACATGGCTTCCGCAAGCTGGCGCTGGCCTGGGCGGAAGTCTGGGTGCGGAAAGCGCAAGGCGCGCAGTTGCTCGTCGCGTGCGGTGCGGTGCGCCAGCTCTTGCTCGGCCCAGGCGACGAAGCGTCCGCATTGTTCTTCGAAGAAGGTGCGCAGGGAGGCGGCATCCGCTTCTTCGGTCAGTACCGTTTCCTTTTGCGTGCCAATGTCGAAGTAGACCAGTGCCAGTCTCACGGCAGCCAGTTCGCGCGAGGCGCACAGCAGGTGGCCGTACACTTTGAGCTGGGCCCAGTGCAGGATGCGGTGATTGGCGGGCTGGCGCGACAGGTCGCCGCGGTAGGTCTTGATTTCTTCCAGCTGGTTCTGGCGCGGGTCGTAGCCGTCGGCCCGGCCGCGCACATGCAGCGGGCCGAAGTCGCCGGACAGGCTTATCTCGCGCTCATAGCCCTCGCCACGGCGGCTGGTGACGATGGCGTGGCCTTCGATGCCTTCCTGGGCTGTTGGCGTGGGCGTAAAGCGCAGGTCAAGGTCGCCTTGCTTGGCGGTGAACTCGCACAGGGCACGGACGGCGATGGTGTAGCTCGCGGTTGCGTTCATGCTTGCCACGCCAGGTAACACACGGACACCGGCATGCCATGCTCGGCGCAATAGTCGATCCAGCGCAGCTGGTTGTCCTGCAGGCGGTCGCCGGGGCCTTTGACTTCCACCATCTGGTAACGCCGTTCGGCGGGCCAGAAGCGGATCAGGTCCGGAAAGCCGCTGCGGTTGGCCTTGATGTCGAGCAGGATGCGCTCGAACCACAGCTTCAAATGGGCGGCGGGGATGCAGTCCAGTGCCAGGCCAAGCAGTTCTTCATCGATCGCGTCCCAGTAGACGAAAGGCGATTGCAGGCCTGCCTTGGCGCTGAAGTTGGCGCGGATGGCGTCGCGGTAGCTGCCGTCTCCCAGCCTTGCGAAGCAGGCGTCGAACATGGCGGCGCGGCGGCGCTGGAAGTCCGCGCTGTGCAGGTCCGCCGGGCCGTGGTGGAAGGGATGGAAGAAGGCGCCGGGAATCGCGGCAAACACGGCGTCCCAGCACAGCAGGCCAAACAGGGAATTGGCGAGCGCGTTCTCCACGTAAAAGCAGGGCGCTTCGTCCTGCCACAAATGGTCGCGCACCACGCCTTCCACCCACCATTCCTCGGCCGGCATTGGCAGCACCAGGTCGATGCGTTCAACCGGGGTTGGCTTGTGCGCCGGTTCGCGCATGTGGCCAAGCTTGCGGCGCAGGCGCGGTGCCATGCGCAGCAGTTGCTGGCGTTCGGCTTCGCTTTCGGGCGCGGTTTGCGCACGCTGCAGCCATTCGTAGGCCAGGCCGATCCGTTCGTCTTTTTCCAGCACGCGGATGGCGCGCGCGCGGGCGCCCGGATAGGCGCACTGTTCGTACAGCTCGAAGGCGCCGGCCCAGTTGCCCAGCTTTTCCAGTTGCTGGCCGAACTGGAACAGCATTTTCTGGCGCCGGCTGTGCAGCCATTCGTTGTCGTCGCCCAGGGCGGGCAGTTCGCGCGCCAGTTGCAGCGGGTCTTCGCCTTCCACAAATCGTTCGCGGCAGGCGTGCAGGGCCAGGTAATCGTCGATGTCGCGGCGCGAGCGGAAGCCGCGTGCAGCTGGCGAGAACTCGACTTTTTCGTAGCGGTAGATGCCCAGGTTGGACAACACGAATTCCGACCAGTCCTGGTGGAAGTTACCGAAGAAGATCAGGCGCAGGCGGTCGCACAGGGGCTTGGACAGGATGTGGTAGACCTGGTCGCCGGCATCGGCATACCAGGCGGTGAAGCGATGGCTGCCTTCGTGGCGTTCGCGCAGGGCTTCCAGCTGGTCGGCCTTGCGCGCGCTGCGTTCGGCGCCGCTCAGGGCGAACACGCGGGTGATCTCGGGCTTTTGCAGCAGGTCGAACAGCTGGTCCAGCGTCAGTTCGGGGTCTTGCACCACCCAGCCTTGCTCGACCAGCGGACCGGCGGCGGCGATGGTGCAGCCGATCTCGGGGTAGCTCAGCTTGGAAGCGCGGAACAGTTCACCCTTGCGCATCACCATGCGCACGAACAGGGCGCGGGATGGCTGGGGCAGGGTGGGGAAACAGGTGAGGAATCCGGCTTCCTCGTCCGTCAGCAGGTCGCTATAGCGCTCGCCAATCCAATGCAGGACCTGGTGGAAGTTCTCCAGGTAGTAGAACGGATTTTCAAGGACTTGGTTCATGCAGGTGAGGCGACGCGAAAACTGTATTTATATACAGTATAACGCGTCACCCGCTGCGCTGTCACTTCTTGGAAGCGGCGTTGGCCTTCTCCACCTGCTGTTCAAAGGCTTGGACCGCGTCGCGCGTCGCCTGGGTGACCTGCTCGTAGCCTTTGAAGGCGTTTTCAATGGCGTTTTTGACAATTTCAACGGCATTGTCCGAACCGGGGCGCACGTTCTTGGTCACGTCGTAAATCAGGGCGCTCAGGTTGGATTTGGCCTCGGCCAGGTGGGCGTCAGCCGCCTTGTGGAAGTCGTTCGACATTTCTGTCAGCAGGGCGCCCAGCTGCTGGTTGTAGGCGTTGGTGGCTGCCATGCCGGGCTGCAGGCGGGCGTTGATCACGTCCAGCGCTTCCTGCGGCGTGGCGGAAGCGTTGACCTTGCGGCCGGCTTCAATCTGGTCATCCAGCGCCTTCCTGGCGGTCGCGATATTCAGGGCCACCGCCTGTTCCACCCCTTGCATGGCGCGGTTGGTCAGCGTGTTGAAGGTCTCCAGCTGGAACTCAAACAGCGTCTTGGTGGCGTTGGCGAACTGCTCGGGATTCTGAAACATACGGTCTCCTTGTCGAGGTGGGATGGCGTTGCTTCTTGCTTTGACTTCATTATTTATTACGCACCAACTTTTCGCAATGGGCATCTTTGAACGGGCCGGCCATTTGTACCCAGCCCTCGCCCAGCGGGGTTTGCGAACAGGCGCGCTGGCCGTCGACGCGGCTTTGGTACAGGTACCACCAGGCCGGGCCGGCGCTGGCGATGGCGGCCACGGTGGCGGCCAGTAGCAGGACTGGGTACAGGATTCGTTTCATAGCGGTGCGGTGGCCGGCAGGCGCAGGGTGAAGGTGCTGCCGTGGCCAGGTGTGCTGGCCACGTCGATATGCCCGGCCAGCACGCCGGTCACGATATTGTGGGTGATGTACAGGCCCAGGCCCGACTGGCCGGCGCCGAGCCGTGTGGTGTAGAACGGGTCGAACACGCGGTGCAGGTGCTCGGGCGGAATGCCTGCGCCGTTGTCGGCCACCGACAGCAGCACGTCGCTGCCTTCGGCACTGGCGGTGATGGTGACCGTTGGCTCGCCTTCCCCCGGTGCGGAAAAGGCGTGGGTGATGCAGTTATCGACCAGGTGCCCGATGGCCTGGCTGAGGGGGATCGGATAGCTGTCCAGCTGCAGGCCTGGCACCACGTCCAGCACCAGCTTGGGGCGCGGTTGCGGCAGGCTGGCCCACAGGGGAGACAGCATTTCCTGCAGCAGCTGGTCGAGGAAGAAATGGCGGCGCTGGGCATCGGTGGTTTCGACGGCGATCTGCTTGAAGCTGCCCACCAGGTTGGCGGCGCGCTGCAGGTTGCGCTGGATGATGTCGCCCGCTTCGCGTGCGCGCTCAAGGTAAGCATCGAGCTCGGAGCGGCGGATGCCGGCATCGACCTGCTGGCTCAGGGCCGCCGTATGGTCGGCCAGCGTGGAGGCGGTGATCAGGCTATTGCCGATCGGTGTGTTCAGTTCATGGGCCACACCTGCCACCAGCGAACCCAGGGCGGCCAGCTTGTCGCGCCGAACCAGTTCGTCCTGCGTCATGCTGAGGTTTTCCAGCGCCGATTGCAGTTCCTCGCTGGTCAGCTCCGCGTGCTGCTTGGCGCGCGTCAGTTCGGCGGTGCGCGCTTCGACCAGTTCTTCCAGGTGGCTGCGGTGGCGTGCCAGTTCGGCTTCGCGGCGGGCACGCTCGATGGCAATGCTGGCCAGGTGGCTGGCAACGCCGATCAGGCGCTGTTCCTCGGTGTCGGGATGGCGCACGGTGCGGTAATACATGGCGAAGGAACCGAGTACCGTGTTCTCGTCCTGCATGATGGGCATGGACCAGCAGGCGCGCAGCCCAAAGTCCCGGATCTGGTCGAGGTAAGGCGCCCAGAGCGGGTCGTGTTCGATGTCCGATACCACCACGGCCTCGCGGCGGTACATGGCGGTGCCGCAGGAGCCCACGCCGGGACCGATCGCCATGCCCTCGAGCAGGGCGGCATAAGAAGCGGGCAGGCTTGGGCAGCAGGCGCAGCGCATATGTACGCCGTCTTCGCCGAGCAGCATGACGGAACACAGGACACCCGGCGATTGCGATTCAACCAGCTGCACCAGCTTGTGCAGCGTGTCTTCCAGCGGCACGCCGCGTGCCATCATTTCCAGCAGCTGCTCCTGGCCGACGCGCAGTTCGTCCGCGCGCTGCGCACCGGTGACGTCCACCAGGCGGATATGGAACAGGCGCCTGCCCGGCTTGGCGATCCGCACGCCACGGGCATTGCATTCGACCGCGCGCCCGCTGCTGTGGCGGAGGGTGATGCGGTGCACGCGCAGCTCGCCGGCCAGCACGCTCTGCATCATCGCGTTCATTTCCAGCGGGTCGCAGAAGGCGGAGAAGGGGGCTGTCAGCAGCTCCAGCGCATTGCGGCCCAGCAGCTGTTCGGCGCGGTGATTCAAGTCGACCGGGCGGCCGCTGTCCATGTCGATCAGCACCACGGCATCCGGCGAGGCGGCCGCCATCATGTGGTAATTCACTTCGAGGTCGAAACCGCCGATGCGCTGGCCTTGCAGCGCGAACAGCACATGGTCGACCACGCTGGTGGTGGCCAGGGGCAGGGTGAAATACCCGTCGGCGCCGGCGCGGGCGGCGCGCTCCTTTTCGTCGTTCGTGGGACGGTGCGACATGAGCAGCACCGGAATGCGCCGGCTGGCGTCGGCCTGGGTCAATTGGCCGGTCAGTTCCAGTGCGGCGCTGCCGGCCAGCGCAGTATCGAGCAGCACGAGCACCACGCCGCCAGCGGAAGCCACCTCCAGCGCATGTTCGCCGCTGTTGACCGATTCGACGCGGTAGTTGTGGCGGGCGAGCGCCAACTCCAGCGCCGCCACATCGAGACTGGCGCCGGTTGCCACGAGGATGGTGTTGTTCGCTTCCACGCTGCCAGTGTATTACACCTGCGGCGCGGCGATGCGCTGCATATTGTCCTCGATCCAGTCGACCAGCACTTCCAGCCGTTCGGCGACCTCGCGGCCGAGCGGCGTCAGGCTGTATTCGACGTGGGGCGGGATCACGGGCAGGGCGGTGCGCAGCACAAAACCGTCGCCTTCCAGCGCGACCAGGGTTTGCGCCAGCATTTTCTCGCTGACGCCGCCCACTTCCTTGCGCAATTGGCTGAAACGGTGCATGCCGCCCAGGAGCACCACCAGCACCAGGACGCCCCAGCGGCTGGTGACGTGGCTTAATACGGCCCGCGACGGACATTCGGCCGCCAGCACATTGGCCGGCCTGGCCGAACGGCTGGACAAGGCTGCCCGCAAGGATTTTGAAGTTTTTTCCATACTTACCAAAAAGTACGTACTTACGAAAAGTTAGTGATGGTCCTATTATAGCCCTACATCGTTTTCAACCAAGGAGAAAAACATGATCGTCGTAACTGGCGCTTCGGGCGCATTGGGTCAACTGGTGGTGGAAGGCTTGCTGGAGAAAGTGCCGGCAGCGCAAATCGTGGCTGCCGTGCGTGATCCGGCCAAGGTAGCGCATTTGGCCGCGCGTGGGGTGCAGGTGCGCCGCGCGGACTATACCGATCCGGCCAGCCTGGATTCCGCGTTCGCAGGGGCAGACCGTGTGCTGCTGGTCTCCGGCAACGAAGTGGGCAAGCGCGTGGCCCAGCACCGCGCTGTGGTCGACGCAGCAAAGCGCGCCGGCGTCAAGCTGCTGGCCTATACCAGCATCCTGCGTGCCGACACTTCCCCGCTGCGCCTGGCCGAAGAACATGTGGCAACTGAAGCGGCGATCCGCGACAGCGGCCTGGCGTATTCCTTCCTGCGCAATGGCTGGTATTTCGAGAATTTCAACGGCCGCATCCAGGGCGCTGCACAGCGCGGGGAAATGGTCGGCAGTGCAGGCGAGGGCCGTATTTCCGCCGCCGCCCGTGCCGATTACGCCGCTGCCGCCGTGGCCGTGCTGACTGCAGAAGCGCCGCAGCAAGTGTATGAGCTGGCCGGCAGTTCCTCCTTCACCCTGGCGGAACTGACTGCCGAAGCGGCGCGCCAGGCGGGCAAGACCTCGGTGTACCGCGAGTTGCCGCCTGCGGAGTTCGCAGGCGTGCTGGCGAGTGTCGGTGTGCCGGCGCCATGGCCTGAACTGCTGGCCGATTCGGATGCCGGCTCCGCACGGGGTGCCCTGTTCGATGATGGGAAAGCGCTGGAGAAGCTGATCGGGCGTCCAACGCGCAGCGTGCCGCAGGCAGTTGAAGCCGCACTGAGCGTGTAAATGAAAAAAGCTCCCCGAGGGGAGCTTTTTTGCGGAATTCTTGGTGCCCACGGAGGGACTCGAACCCCCACACCTCGCGGCACATGGACCTGAACCATGCGCGTCTACCAATTCCGCCACGTGGGCACTGGTACTGCATTTGTCTCAGAAGGTAGCG
>Ga0209130_1000170_pt1 | contig 94517 bp, 91 predicted proteins | sample AraplaMF_Cvi_mLB_FD_184264 | JGI IMG/M metagenome (GOLD analysis project Ga0209130, IMG submission 184264) | Arabidopsis root microbial communities from the University of North Carolina, USA - plate scrape MF_Cvi_mLB (SPAdes) (version 2) | ecosystem: Host-associated > Plants > Roots > Endosphere... | reverse complement strand
TGCTTTTGTAATCGGAAAGCGTGTCAGAAATGTTTCAGAAGACGATGCTCTTCATTATGTAGCAGGTTACACAATTGTGAATGATATTACTTATCGTGATATTCAGCGCCGTACGATTCAATGGCTTCAAGGTAAGACAGTTGAAGGAAGTGCCCCAATGGGACCGTGGTTAATTACATCAGATGAATTAACGAACCCATCTGGCTTGGAAATCGTATTAACAGTTAATGGAGAGAAACGTCAACAGTCTAATACTGCTAATTTAGTATTCTCGGTACAATATCTCGTTTCGTTCCTATCAGGTTTAATGACACTAGAGCCAGGGGATGTCATTTTAACAGGTACGCCAGGTGGTGTAGGTGTTGCACGTAATCCGCAAGTATTTCTTAAAGATGGAGACATCGTTCGAATTGAAGTTGATCGAGTAGGTGTACTTGAAAATAGAGTAAGACAAACAGTAGAGGTGCCAGTACTATGACGAAAAACGTGCAAATCCATGCGGTCGAATCTATTTATGACTCAATCGATAAGATAAAAACGATTGTTAAGTCTTTGCCTGAAGAAAAAATCCGTTGGAAACCTTCAGAAGATGAATGGTCAGTTATGCAAATTATTACACATGTAGCAGAAGCTATTCCGTATTGGGCAAAGGAAATAAACAATATTCAATTAAACAATGAAAACTTATGGGGCCGCGGCTTAACAGATGGAGTACGCCTACAAACAGTTTCAGAAGAGAATATTAATGAAAAATCTGTAGAAGAAGTCATTCAGCAGCTTTCTACTATACCAACCATCATAGAAAATGTACTGAGCACATTAACAGACGAAGAGTTAAATATTCAGGCTCCAAGTCGCAATCCTCGTTTCAACAATAAGCCGATTGACTTTATCGTTAATCACCTCATCGTAGAACATACAGAAAAGCATTATAAACAAATCGAACGGAATTTATGTAAATTTAATGAGCAATAAAGGAGGCAAATAAAATGGCGGAAAAAAATGCTTTTTTTGAAAGTACACTCGTACAAGATTTCAATCGTGATATAGAACAATATCATCTGGGACCACTTTGGAACGCAATCCCGGATTTAATGAAACACACACCTGAGCCTCATGCACAAGCGTACCTTTGGAAAGCGGAATTACTTCAAAAAAAGTTGATGGAAGCGACGCAAATCTTTACACCAGATCGTGGTGGCGAACGAAGAGCCATTTACTTACAAAATCCAGGACTTAATTATAGAAAACCTTGGGGGTGGGCATCGACTACCCAGACGTTATATGCTGCGGTTCAATTGATACAACCTGGAGAAATCGCTCCGTCACATCGGCATGTTCAAAATGCATTACGTTTCGTTATGGAAGGAGAAGGGGCGTACTCAATTGTGCAAGGAGAGCGTATTTTCATGGAACGGGGAGACTTCTTAACAACTCCAAATGGACTGTGGCATGGACATGGTCACACTGGTGATAAGCCGATGATTTGGATGGACTGCCTTGATATTCCGACCATTTATTATCTCGGTGGTACGTTCTTTGAGCCGTATCCAGAAAAAATTGAACAGCCAAATGTTCAGGACAATTATACTGCTCAGCGTTATGAAGGTGGAATGGTTCGACCGGTTTCGGATAGATATGCGAAGAAAGCTCCACTTAGTTCCTACAAATGGGCAGGGACGGAAGCTGCACTTAACGGATTAAGTCGTTTTGAGCCAGATGCTTACGATGGTTATGCCGTTGAATATATAAATCCATCGAACGGTGAAACAGCATGCCCAACGATTGCAGCTTGGATGCAAAAGCTGCCGAAGGGATTCAGAGGAAAAGCACATCGTCATACACATGCATCAATCTATCATGTGCATGAAGGGGCAGGGTATACGATTATTAATGGTGTTCGCTTCGACTGGTCTAAAGGAGACTTCTTTGTTGTACCAAACTGGGCATGGCACGAACACGTCGCGCTAGAAAATAGTTATGTATTTTCAACAAATGACCTTCCTATTTTAGAAAAATTCGGGTTAGAGCGAAAGCAAGAGTATGAGAGCAATAATGGATATCAAACAATCGCTGGAGAATTTGAACCAGCGCTACCTTAATATTATTTACAAAAAAACACCCTCTAGTAAGGAACATATCATACTAGAGGGCGTTTTTTACTATTTGTTTGATTTAATAAGCCTTCAACACATAAAGCAAATAATCCTTGCGATTCAGTGGATTAAAATCGACACGTTTTCGAGTAGGAAAGGGAGCCGTAAGTTTAGTGAAACCATTCGGATTTGTTGTAAAAATACCTTCTCCTTCAGTAAATGAATGGAGCATTCGTTTAAAATTCTCTGTTTTCGCAACAGGTAATGATCCTGTTAATTGGTAAGAGTCATTATATAATTTAGGCTCCGCGAAAGTTGCTGGAATGGCAGCTAGTTTATACATTGCAGTACTAATTGTGTGCTCTGGGACAGTTAATTCAAATTCGTTTAATGGTTCAAACACATATGTTTCAGCTTGCTTTAAAGCCTCCATTAAAACGAGCGGTGTTAAGTTTCTAAAGTCACTCGCTGTTGTAACAGGACTAGCATAACCTGTATGTGTTAACGTGACAGAAATGTCCGTAACTTCCCATCCATATAAACCTTGTTTTAACGTTTGAAATACAGTATCTTCAATCGCTTTATGAAATGCTAAAGGTAATGATCCAAGTTCAACACCTAACTTATATGTCATGCCAGAATTAAGCTCACCACGTTCAACTTTGAAGCCGATTGTTGCGTAGAACGGGTTCGTTTTTTCTCCCATTACTTCAACGGAATCTCCTGCGCCAATTGGTTTCTCAATACATACAACTCGTGTATTTGAGAAGGTAACCTGCAAATTATATTTCTCAAAAAGAGTCGTTTCAATTACTTCTTTTTGTACTTCACCGAAAAGGCGAATGTATAGTTCATTATGAACATCATCTTTCCACACTTTAATGAGTGGATCTTCTTCACATAGTTCCATAAGTGCAGCGTATAAATCATGAATTCGATCCGTAGGCACCGCATCAATAGCAGCTTCCATTTGTGGTTCGGCAAAGTGAATGTCTTTTATATAATCCGTCCGTTCACCGATAATATCACCAATTTTTATATCACTCAGTCCCCACACTTTGCAAAATTCTCCACTAGGAACGGTAGAAGTTTGAACGGCATCTCCATTATGAAATATGCACATTTTTTTAATCTTTTCCTTATGTGGTAGAGACTCATTTCGCTGTATATCAACATATTTTCTAACGTGTAAACTGCCTGAAAAAACTCTTACGTAAGCAATCTTTTCGCCAGAAGGTTCACGTTCAATTTTAAAAACAACACCGGATAATGTTTTATCTTGCGCCGGTTTATTAACTGGAATTAGGGCCGGAAGTTTTTCAAGTAGTTCAGTTACGCCCATACCTGTCTTTGCTGAACCGAAAAAGATTGGATAAACATTTGCTTGTTGTATTTGTTTTTCTAGTTCTTTTCTTAATAGTGCGTCCGGGATGATTTCGTTATTTACATATGATGCAAGCAAGGATTCGTTATATGGTGCTAACAGTTCCATACAATCGTCATATGATTTATATTCCATAATACGAGCTTCCTTTGTTCCTTCGTTCTCTACAGAGTAGAAGGGGCATGCATCATTTGAAAGGATTACTTTTATTTGTTTCACAACTTTTTCAGTATTTGCGCCACTACGATCAATTTTATTAACAAATAAAACAGTCGGTATGTTTAGTTTCTGTAGTGTTCGCATTAAAATCTTCGTTTGTGCTTGCACGCCTTCAACGGCAGAAATAACTAAAATCGCACTGTCTAAAACGCGGAATGATCGCTCCACTTCAGCGATAAAATCAGCGTGTCCAGGTGTATCAATGACATTTACTTTTACATCATCAATAAAGAAAGAAACGACAGATGCTTTAATCGTAATTCCGCGCTGTCTTTCTAATTCCATTGAGTCAGTTTGCGTACTTCCGTTATCAACTCGGCCAATTTCTTTAATCACATTCGTTTCAAAAAGAATACGCTCAGTCAAACTCGTCTTGCCAGCGTCTACGTGCGCGACAATCCCTATATTTATTGTTGTCATATATAAATATCCTCATTCCATTTTCCATTTTCATTTCCTCATTTCTATTTGTGTATTGCCGCATAACAATCACTCTCCAGTCATTTAAATTATTACTATTATAATGTAATTCCCATTTTTTGTAACGCGACAAAGCGCCTTAATTTGGAAAAATATAAATGAAAACAAAATGCTTGCATTCTAAATCGATATAGATTATATTAATTGACATATCAACTATTGATACATCAAACGTTTTTATATTGGATGTAAAGGAGGGGTAATTTGACAAGTTCATGCTCAAAAGAAGCGATTATTTTATATAAATTACACTTTCTAAATAAAGAAGTAAGTTCGAAGTTTGAAGGGTGTACGGGTATGAGTCAATCTCGATTAGAGCTTATACTTCAGTTATATGAAGTAGGTGAAATTAGTCAAAAAGCACTTCAGCAAGAAGTGAATATTGATAATGCTGCGATTACTAGGCATTTAAAGCAGCTTGAGGCAAATGAAATGATTGTAAGACGTAAAAATCCAGATGATAACAGAATTACGTTAGTTTCTCTTACAGAAGAGGGACGAAATAAAATTCAGGCGTTTCAAGAGGAAAAAGAACGTTTTGCAGCATCAGCATTTAAAGGATTAAGTGAAGAAGAGCGCGATAATCTTTTAAATATGTTAAATCACATTCAAGAAAATATAAAAGAATTATAAAAAAGGGAGAATACAACTATGACTAACTCAGTAAAAACAAATGATTTTAACGAAATTTTAACAGGACGCCGTTCAATTCGTAAATATGATCCTTCAGTAAAAATTAGTAAAGAAGAAATGACGGAAATTCTTACAGAAGCAACACTTGCACCATCTTCAGTAAACATGCAACCATGGAGATTTTTAGTAATTGAAAGTGACGAAGCGAAAGCAACACTTGCGCCACTTGCGAAATTCAATCAATCTCAAGTAGAAACATCTTCAGCAATGATCGCTGTATTTGGTGACTTAAACAACTTTGATAACGCAGAAGAAATTTACGGTACAGCAGTAGAGCGTGGTTTAATGCCAGCTGAAGTAAAAGAAGATCAAATGAAAAAACTTTCAGGTTACTTCTCTATGGTTACACCAGAAGTAATGAAAGATACGGTATTAATTGACGGTGGTCTTGTAGCAATGCAATTTATGCTAGCAGCTCGTGCTCACGGCTATGATACTTGCCCAATTGGTGGATTTGAAAAAGACCAAATCGCAGAAGCATTCGGATTAGATAAAGAGCGTCACGTACCAGTAATGTTAATTTCAATCGGAAAAGCTGCTGACAGTGGTTATCAATCAGTACGTCTTCCAGTTGAAAAAGTTGCTGAGTGGAAGTAATTTTAAAGAAATAAGTGGAATATGAGAGGGGAAACACCATGATTATTATTCACGCAATATTTCAAGTAGATCCAGCAAAACAACAATCATTTTTAGAAGAAATTCAGCCACTTCTTCATGGTTCAAGAGAAGAAAGTGGAAATATATCTTATAATCTTAATAAAGATACAGAAAAAGAAAGTGTTTATACGATGGTAGAAGTATGGAAAGATGAAGCAGCAGTTGCGAGTCATAATACGAGTGAACACTTCACATCTTTCGTTAGCAAAGCACCACAATTTTTAACTGCTCCGCTTGATGTAAAAGTTTATAGTGGAGAGTTAGTAAAATAATAAGGTAGAAAAAGATGACTTTAGCGTGTTGCTGGAGTCATCTTTTTTATTTTGATAGGAATATATTTACTTCTAACGCGATGTGTTATAATTTGGAAAATAAATATTCTCAATTTTAAAAATATTTAAAGGTGGTAGTGAAAAATGAACATATTAAAGAAAATCACTAACAATATTTCGAAGGTTATTATAGGGAAAGATGAATCAATTGAGCTGGCTGCAATAGCTCTTATAGCAAGAGGACATATTTTATTAGAAGATGTACCTGGTACGGGAAAAACAACATTAGCAAAAAGTTTGGCAAAAAGTGTGGACGCCAAATTTCAAAGAATACAATTCACAGCGGATACTTTGCCTGGAGATGTTATTGGTCTTGAATATTTTGATGTGAAGGAATCGGATTTTAAAACGAGGTTAGGACCAATTTTTGCAAATATAGTATTAGTGGATGAAATTAATCGGGCTGTACCGAGAACGCAATCTTCGTTACTCGAAGTTATGGAAGAACGTACTGTTACGATTGCGAAACAAACGCATTCATTACCAGAACCTTTTTTAGTAATTGCAACGCAAAATCCTCTTGAATCTGCTGGTACATTTCCTTTACCTGATGCTCAATTAGACCGATTTTTACTTACGATTCGCCAAGGTTATCCTACGAGAGAAGCTGAAAAGGAAATGATGAATCGGTTTCAAATGAATGATCCATTAGAAACATTACACTCTATTATTTCAAGTGAAGAAATTATTATGATGCAAAAGCGTGCAAGAGAAGTGTTAGTAGGGGATGATGTGCAAGATTATCTCCTTGAAATAGTTGAAGCAACTCGTAAACATGAGTTAATTGAAATCGGTGTAAGCCCGAGAGGCACACTGGCATTTATGAGAGCAATTCAAGCACGAGCAATATTAAATGAAAGAGATTATTGTACACCAGATGATATAAAGCTACTAGCAACATCCGTTTGTGCTCATCGTTTAACACTGACGATTGAAGGGGAAATGAAAACGACGAAAGAACAAATTATTAAAGAAATTCTTCATACGATCGATGTGCCAGTGGAGAATGTACGATGAAGCAACAACTTGTGTATACACCTTTAGCGGAGCCTTTCATAATAGGAGTTATGTCAGTTGTAGCCGTTATTTTATGTATATTTTCAAGTAATCTACTGTTTTTATCTCTCGTATTTTTGTCTTTAATTTTAATAGGTGCTGCGCATGTATACATACGGAAAGTATCTCGTATTTACTGGGAATACGATCAAGGGAATTCGAATGTTTTTATTGGTGAAACGAACACTTGCAAAATAAAAATTTCAAACAAATCGATTTTCCCTATTTTTAATGTTGTATTTCGATTTAAATGTGAAAATAAGCTAACTTGGGATCATGAAGAACTAAATAAAAATCATAGTACAGGTTCAAATTATTATATGAATTTCAATATAAAAGGAGGAGAATCAGTTTCATTTGATTTGCATGCTGTAGTTTTAAAAAGAGGAATCGCGAAATGGGAAGAAGTTGAAATTGTTATTACTGATCCCTTTGGATTCATAACGAACCATATAACATATAAACAAGTTGATACGCCGTCCTATTTAGTTTTACCAGCCGTTCCGAAAATGCAAGTTCCTGAATTACAAGAATGGTCACGGGGATTTCGAAAAGCGATGTCTTCACCGCTATATGATGAAACGAAAGTAATGGGAGTGAAGTCTTATGAAAATGAAGATTTTCGTTCCATCCACTGGAGTGCAACAGCGAAAACAGGGACAATAACAGCAAAAAAATACGAGCGAACACAATCAGATAAATATGCGATTTATCTCAATTTGCAAAATAAAAGTGGCGTTTCTTTGCGAAAGGATACAGAAGAACTAATTGAATTAACAGCAGGCATATGCAAGCAACTGCTTTTGCAAGATTGTTCATTTGAATTATGGATTAATAGTGTGAAAGATAACAGTTTGCTACATATAAAAAACGGGGATAATCGCAAACATTTGCAAAATGTATTAAAAGTACTTGCCTCAATATCGGACCAAGATACGCCTGTATCATCTTCTTATTTTTACACAGCTGGCTTTCGTCGTAAGGAATTGGATGCAGTTCCTTTAATTTTGGGTACTTCTCCAAAGAAATATAGTAGAACGAATAAATGGATTGTAATTAAAGAATAAGAAGGGATTTATGTCATGTGGAATAAAAAACGGCATATGAAAGTGAAGTTTTGGATTGTAAGAGCTTTAATCATACTTTTCTTTGCGATTAGTGCAATATCGTTATCACAAGGTGTGGTGCATGTACAAGACATAGTAAAAGAGCGTTTTTTTAGTGAGAAGAAATCTGAAAAAATTTATAAGGAAACAATAAACAATGAAAATAATGAAGATTATGGCACTGGCAGACCTTTGGAAAATACAAAAGTAGGAGAAAATAGGGATAGGACGCCAACGGGTAAAAAATTTAAAGGTTTTAAAAAGGAAAATTCATGGGGAGACGTATTTTCTTTTCTTTCAAATTCATGGATTACTGTAGTTTTTTATGTAGTTATTGCAGCGGTAATTAAATATTTTCTTTATAAATCAGTTAGGAAAAAGTTAATGAAATCAGAAATAGAACAGGAGAAACAATCGGTAACGAAAGAATATACGGTTAGAACCGAAAAAAACGAGAAAGTGATGCATCAGTTAAAGCAGACGCTACCTACAGATACGATAAGGAAAGCGTTAGTTGAATGGGAAAGGACTTTACCATTTCATGAACAGAGAAGGTCCTATGAAACGATGCAACAATGGTTAAAACGAATATGTAGAACGAGAGACATTATTTCGTTGTATGAATCAGTTCGCTATGGCGAAAAGACTTATACGGAATTAGATGTAGAAAAAACAATGAAGTGGATAGAGGGGGATGGGAAATTGGATTAAGTTAAAATAATTGAACGAAAGAGAATTAGGAATTACAAGGTGTAATGTTTCATGTATTATCCACCTTAATTCAATATTCATAGTATGAAAGGTGGAAAACAAAAATATCTGCAGGGGTGAGGTGAATAAAGAATGTTTCGTAATTGTTTTTACAATGAGAAGCAAATTCGTCCTTTAGGGGGGCAGGGGCCTGCACAAAGTACTATTCAAGCTGTTCATCATGCTATACAAGCGCAGCAACAAGCATTTCAAGCACAGCAAATGCAGGAAATCCATAATCCTTCACAATCGTATTTTTCATTACAGCCTTATTACCCATTACAATCGTATTATCAATCACAGTCCTATTATCCATTACAGTCTTATTATCCAATGTAGGTTAAAAAGGATGGTACAACTTTTTAATCGATTTCGTATGAAACTGTATATGATTGATAGCGAATGCAAGTAAAACGGAAATATTCTTTTTGTTGGAATTCATTCAAAAATAATTTGAAGAAAGTATTTTTTATTAAGTTTCAGGTTAACAAAAGAGGATTTGCTACGAATAGCAGGTCCTCTTTTTAAATGACAAAGAGTAACTGTGAATATGTTAGGTGAATATTTAGAAGTAATCTATCATATCGGACCAATTAAACTTTAACAAAATAGTTATTTGAATAGGAAAAGGGAAGATGAAATTTTGGACGGACTTCAAAATCTTAATTTGGCGGGCATGGGGTACAGCCTTATAGCCATCAAATTAAGAAAAAATTAATCCCCCTACAACAAAAAAGCTATTCTTTTTCATTACGGATATTGTATTTCTTTAACCGACGGATCAGTGAAGTTTGAGTAATTCCAAGAATTTTTGCAGTTTTACGTGTAGTCTTATTTTCCTTAATTGCCTGTTCAATAATTGTTTTTTCCATACTTTCGATAATCTCGCTTAAGTTGTTGCCTTTTTTCAGAGATTGTAAAGCTTCTTTTTCCATACTTACTGAGTGAAAGCGATCTGGTAAATCATGAATCGTGATTTCTTCTTTTTTAGCCATAATAACGAGTTGCTCAACAGTGTTTTCCAACTCGCGTATATTTCCTGGCCACTGGTAACGTTGAAAAACATCTATCGTTTGCTGCGAGAAGGTACGTGTCTGGTTGAATATTTGGTTATACTTTTGCAAATAGAGATGGAGTAGTGGAAAAATATCTTCATGCCGCTCGCGTAGCGGTGGAATATTTACTGGTAAAACATGAAGGCGATAATATAGGTCGGCCCGGAATTTTCCCTCTTTTACCATTTCCTCGATTTTGCGGTTTGTTGCTGCAATAATGCGAATATCAGCCTTTACTAACTGTGAACCGCCAATAGGCATATAGGTCTTGTCCTGCAGTAATTGAAGGAGCTTGGGCTGCAAATGTAACGGAAGTTCACTAATTTCATCCAAAAAAAGCGTTCCTTTTTCGGCTGTTTTGACGAGCCCTGTTTTCCCTTTTGAATTCGCACCTGTAAAGGCTCCCTTATGGTAGCCGAACAATTCAGATTCGAGAAGTGTATCGGGAATTGCTGCACAATTTAAGTGGACAAAGGGTTGGCTGTTCCGTTCGCTCAATTCATGAATACGTTTCGCAACTACGTTTTTTCCAACGCCTGTTTCTCCGTTAATAAGCACAGTTGAATCCACACTTGCAACTCTTTCCAGGATTTCAGCAAGCAAATTATGTATTTTACTATGTCCAATAAAGGACTGTTCCTCTTGCATTAGAATATACCGGGTATTCATTTTTTTTATTTCTAGCAAATACCGCTGCAATACGGGGGCTAATTCTTCCCATTCTAGCTTAGAAACATTATCCATCCAATTGTTTATATCATGACCATGTGCTACAAAATAAAGGGGGTTTTCCTGCTCATCCAAAATAATGTCCCCTGTTACTGTCATCTTATTACCACCGGTGATTTCTTGCACAGTGGTTACAGAACTTCCATTTTGTAAAGCCATTTCGATTACGGATGGAGTGAATGCACCTTCTTTTTTCAGAACGAAAATATTCCTGCCAATTAAATCTTCCTTGCTTTTGTTAAAAAGCTTACAACCTGCTTGATTTATCCACATAATCGTTCCATTTTTGTCAACAATATTCATCCCACTTTCAAGACTATCGAGAATTTTTAAAAGATATTTGTTTTCAATTTGGACAGGAATGTCGGACATGACGTGAATCCCCCTATTCATGCATCAATTTCGAACCAAAAGTGGTTCAAAATTGATAGAGATTAGTGAAAAGAACGAACCATTTATGAATCAGTTGAAACGAATTTAATTCATTATATCTCACAATAGCTAGATTTAATTGAAATTTTTATAATTTTCCATCTATTTTTCGTGTTTTCATTCCAAATTAATGGCATGATTTTTGCAATATAAAAGTGTACAGTATGGAATGATTAAAGTTTCACTTTATAAAGGCAGGTATGCAATGGGTTTTTTCTTTTATTGGAATATTAGGGGCACCACTTTTACTAACAAAGAAAAACGCCTTATCCTAGGGATGTCGTTTAATGAAAGTGTTTTAATTGCGCTTGTGATAATGAATAGGATGATAGATAACAATTACTAAATTGTACTTATATAAAAAGGATGGTGTATGTATGAATGCAAATCTAGTATTTATCAATGGTGAGGTTATTACATCAGACAGACAAAACTCAATAGTGGAATCTGTAGCAATAAAGGATAATCGAATAATTGGGGTCGGGTCAATTTTAGAAATGAATAAATTCATTGGGGAGAAGACTGAAGTCATTGACTTAGCAGGCAAATCTCTTCTTCCTGGATTTATTGATGCACACACACACTTGGTTTTATATGGGGTTTTTCAGTTGAATATCAGTTGTAAAGAAAGTCACATCGACTCTGTTGCAGATGTGCTGAATGAGCTTAAGAAAAAAGCGTTGGAAACTCCAGAAGATGAGTGGATAAGAGCTTGGGGATTTAATGAAACTACCATAAAGGAGAAAAGGTATCCAACGATTGCAGAGTTAGATGCCATTTCAACGAAGCATCCAATCATCATTTCTCGTACGTGCGGACACATCTGTATCGTAAACACAGCAGCACTAAAGAAGGCTGGAATTGACGAAAATACACCGAATCCTCAAGGTGGAGTAATTGAAAAGAATGAGAAGGGAGAAATTACAGGGAAATTATTTGAGGCTGCAAATATGAAGATGAATGATGTAGCAAGCTATACAGATGATGAACTTATGAAAGCTGTTAAAATTGCGTCGGATCATTTCATTTCAGGGGGCATTACGAGTATTCATGAAGCGGCTACTTTTGATTCGAATTGCTATCGTTTGTTACAAACAGCTATAAAAACGAAAGACATCGGTGTTCGCGTATACGCAATAATTGGTACCATAAATGAATCTGATAAATTTGTAAATAAAATGATGAATGCAGGGATAGTAACCGGTACAGGGGATGAGAAATTTAGGGTTGGTCCGGCTAAAATATTTTTAGATGGAAGTAGCTCTGGTCCAACAATTGCAACTCGAGAACCATACTCCAGCGATGCTAACAATTTCGGGATTCTTTATTATAGTGAAGAAGAAATATATAAAGTTCTAGGTGAAGCACATAAAAAAGGCTATCAAATTACAGTACATGCTCAAGGTGATAAAGCTATTGAAATGTATTTAAATTGCGTAGAAAGAGCGTTAAAAGAAGCACCAAGGAAAAATCATCGTCATCGAATCGAGCATGCAGGAGTTTCAACACCAGATTTACAAGAAAGAATGAAACAACTGGAAGTCATCCCTATTCCAAATCCACCATTTCCATATGAATATGGCGAGATATATGCTCACAATTATGGTGAACGTGTGAATTATATGTACGCTGCTCGTGACTATATAGATAAAGGTATTATTGCAGCAGGTAGTTCAGATGCACCGGTTACGGATTATAATCCTTTATTAGGAATTCATACTGCAGTTAATAGAAAAAGTCAATTTGGAGCCGAAATTGGTACGAATCAATCTGTTAGTGTACTAGAAGCGATTAAACTTTACACATGGAATGGCGCTTATGCAAGTTTTGAAGAGGATATAAAAGGCAGCCTAGAGGTAGGAAAATTAGCCGATTTAGTTATTTTAAGTGAAAGTATTTTAAAAGCTGAACCAGACCGTATTAAGGATTTGAAAGTGGAAACAACGATTATTGATGGAGAAATTGTCTATCAAAAAGAGAATGATTTAATGATGAAAAATTAGATTTAGGCAAAAAAGGGGGGCAATTATATTACTTGAAAAAATGAAATCCCCCCTCTTATTAGATTGGAGAGAGTATCGGGCTATGAATAAAAGTAGCCAGATCCTTTTTTTTGAATGTCAGAAAATTAGAAAATATTTACGTGTTAACAAATCCTTTTATGATAGCGGTCCTTAATCCATAAAAATTCAAACGATGAAATGGGAGGTTGAGCATATTTTGAAATATATTAAACTCTTACTCTTAATTCCTTTTATAGGGTGTGTTGGATTTTTACCATTTGCAAATAGAATTGAGCCTTACGTATTAGGAATGCCTTTTCTTTTATTTTGGATTGTATTTTGGATGATACTTTCCTCAATTATTTTAACCATTATTTATAAGCTTGACCCTGATAATAAAGGGAGTGAGACAGAATGAATATATCATTATTTATTATTTTTATTTTCTTAATCCTATCTCTTTATTTAGGGATAGCAGCAAGAAGAGGAAAAAAGATGAACTTGCAGCAATTTTCAGTTGGTGGCAGAGGTTTTGGAACCTTGTTCATATTCCTATTAATAGCTGGAGAGGTTTATACGACTTTTACTTTTCTAGGTGGAAGTGGTTGGGCGTATTCCAAAGGTGCTGCTGCATATTATGTGCCCACGTACATATTTCTAGCATATGTAATATCTTATTGGATTGCACCTAAAATTTGGAGATACGGTAAAGAACATGGTATTATTTCACAACCTGACTACTTTGCATCTAAATACGATAGTCGTGCAATGGGGGTTATAGTAGCTATTGTGGGAGGTTTAGCCCTTATACCATATATTTGTATACAAATGAAAGGGTTAGGAATCATTGTTTCAGAGGCTTCTTTTGGAGCTATTTCACCAATAGTTGCAAGTATTATAGGCGCAATAGTTATTACAACCTATGTAATAATTTCTGGTATTCATGGCTCAGCTTGGACAGCTGTGATTAAAGATATTATGATTTTGGGAGTAGTTGTTTTTTTAGGCCTATACATCCCTATCCACTATTTTGGTGGAATTGAGCAAATGTTTAAGTCTGTTGAGGCTGTTAAACCTGAAGTGTTAACGTTAGCTGATCAGGGACTAAGTGTACCATGGTTTATCTCTACTATCCTTTTAAATGCAATATCTTTTTATTTATTACCGACTTCTTTCACTGTGGTTTTCTCAGCAAATGGTGAAAAAGCACTTCGTAAAAATGCGATCACCCTACCTTTATACACTATATTATTATTGTTTGTTTTCTTTATTGGTTTTTCAGCTATTGTAAAAATTCCTGGTTTACAAGGAGCTGATGGAGACCTTTCTCTTTTAAGGTTATCTATTCAAACATTTGATCCTTGGGTCATTGGAATAGTTGGAGCAGCTGGTTTACTAACGGCGTTAGTACCAGCATCCGTTATGTTAATGTCTGCATCTGTTGGTTTAACAAAAGGAATTTACAATGTGATTTTTCCAAAAGCTACCGAAAAACAACAATTAGTAGCCTCAAAACTGTTCATCATTATCCTTTCTTTGACTGCTTTACTCTTCACAGTATTTGGCGGGACAGCACTGGCGCTGTTAAATATCATGTCATACAGTCTTATCGCACAATTAGCACCTGCATTATTCCTTAGTTTTTCCAAAAAAAATTACATTAATAAATACGGTGCAATGACTGGAATTATTACAGGAGTGCTCATTGTATTGTATGCTACGATTTTCAATATAAAAATCGCTACCTTTTTCCCAACAGTCCCACATACTATTAACGACATTAGTACAGGAGCGATAGCATTATTAATAAATATCGTAATAACTTTTATTGTAAGCTTAGCTTCAAAAAACTTACCGATTCAAAAGGGGGCTACCACATCAACACCAAGCTAAAATAATCGTATATCTATTAGCTTAGTAAAAAACAAAAAGGATGTCGTTACATGACATCCTTTTTGTATTGGAGCAAAGAGGTATGTTCTTAGTTCTGAAAATTGTTATTTTTACAACTGTTACATATAATAAAGGTTATAGGGATGTATACAGGGGAGTTATGGATGGAAAATACTTTAGTTGATTAACTATTTCTTGTTTTAACCAATATAAAAGTTAATAGATTTGGAGTTGAGTACATTGGGACAAAATCATTTTAATTGGAGTAATAAACAATTACGAGAACATGTTGAAGTATTAGATGGCAAGAGAAGTCCGCACATTATATTAAAGAACGCAACGTATTTAAATTCATATTTGCGTGATTGGACAGTGGCAAATATTTGGGTATATGATGACCGCATTGTATATGTAGGAGAAAAACTGCCAGAGCAATTTACTCATTGTGAAGTTATTGATTGTGATGGAAAGTATGTAGTTCCTAGTTACATAGAACCGCATGCACATCCATATCAATTATACAATCCAGAGACGTTAGCGAATCATGCGATGCAATTTGGGACAACAACTTTTATTAATGATAATTTAACTCTATTTTTCACATTACAGCGTGAAGAATCATTCCGTTTATTAGATGAATTTAAAAAGATTCCAGCAAGTATGTATTGGTGGTGCCGTTTTGATGGACAGACTGAATTGCAAAACGGGGAATCTTTATTTAATAGTGAAGAAATAATAGAGTGGCTACAGCAGGAAGCAGTTCTTCAAGGCGGTGAGTTAACAGCATGGCCAAAACTATTACATGGCGATGAGGAAATGTTAAATTGGGTACAGGAAACAAAACGATTACGGAAGAAAGTAGAAGGTCATTTTCCAGGAGCGTCTGAAACGACTTTAGCAAAGTTAAAGTTATTAGGTACGGATTGCGATCATGAAGCGATGACAGGGCAAGAGGCGTTAACTCGGCTCATGCAAGGTTATACTGTTTCTCTAAGAAACTCTTCTATTCGGCCGGATTTAGAAGTTTTACTGAAAGAACTATTAGAATTAGGTGTGAAACAATTTGATAGATTCATTTTCACAACAGACGGTTCACATCCGTCATTTTATGAAAATGGAATGACGAATAGACTGATAGAAATAGCGATTGAGCAAGGGATTCCGGTAATAGATGCTTACCACATGGCAAGCTATAACATTGCTCGTTATTATAATATGGAGCATTTACATGGTTCCATTGCGACAGGGAGAATCGCCAATATTAATATTTTGGAAAGTAAAGAAAATCCGGCACCAATTAGTGTAATGGCAAAGGGAAAATGGGTGAAGCGTGACGGAGTAAAAAAAAATAATTCATTACATATAGACTGGAGTGAATTTAAAGTAACTCCATTATCATTAGACTGGTCTATAGAAAAAGAGGATATGATTTTTTCTACTAAAACGGGTATACGCTTATTGAATAACGTAATAACAAAACCATACAATAGCGAAATAAATTTAGATTGTGATGAACTTTCTATTGATCATGATGAATGTTTCCTTATGATGATTGCTCGTGACGGTACTTGGCGAGTAAATACAGTTGTGAAAGGTTTTGTAAATGAATTAGGAGGTCTTGCTAGTTCTTATTCTGGTACAGGTGACATCATTCTCATTGGAAAGAGAAAAGAAGATATGCTTACAGCTTTTCATAGAGTAAAAGAGCTAGGCGGGGGGATCGTAATAGCTGAAAAGAATGAAGTGTTACACGAAATTGTTTTACCGTTGCTAGGGATTATGTCTAATGTAAATATGAGTGATTTAATAAAGGAAGAGAAAAAGATGGTGAAATTACTGCAAGAGCGAGGCTATGCTTATAACGATCCGGCATTTACTATTTTATTCTTTTCTGCGACGCACTTGCCTTTTATACGAATAACCCCTATAGGGTTATATGATGTGAAAAGTAGTAAAGTACTTGCTACGCCAGTGAATTTGATCAAGCAATATTAAAAGGAAAGATCCTATAAAAAATTTTTTATAGGATCTTTCTCATTCCTAGCATAAGAATATTCTAAGCCTCAAATAATATAGTATCTAAATGATTTGAGGTGATAGTTAAATATGAAAAAACTATTGTATGTATTAAGTGTATTTATTTTATGTGTATCTATCCAGCATGTGGTACATTCTCAAACAGATGCGCCAAGGTTAACTTCGGATTGTATGGAAGAAAGTAAATTGCGTGATGAAAAGTATGCGAAAAATATAATACAGGACATTAAATCCACATTTAATTTAAATATTGATGAAAACAGTTTTTGGGAAGTTAGTAAAAGAGACCTAGAGGCTGCGCATTTGATATATGGCGGAAAGGAAATTGATTCATATTATAATTCACTAACTAAAATTTATGATAGTGGTGGATTTAGAGGGCAGCCTAGCTTATTTGTGAGGGCGCAAGAAGCATTTTTACTTTATAAAGAAATAGACGATACTAATGTAATGAAACGCCTAAATCTAAACCTTGAAAAAGGGGAATGGATTGTTACCGAAACAAAAAAGAAGCAAGGCAAAATAGTGGAATACAAACCGTTACAATGTGAAAAGGATTATCTGAAAAAGAGAAATGAGTATCATAATATGAAATGAAATACTAATTAATGTTGTTTTTATCAGCTGAAAGGTTGCTATAGAAGAAGGTAAGTATACATATTAACCTTATGTATACTTACCTTCTTTTTTATTGAGGTTATTAACATTTTGGAGGGTGTATATTGCAAATTACTTGCTAGTAAATGTGCTTATAATTTTCAAAGGATCTTTTTATCGTAAAAAGAGAGAGGAGTATGTGTCAAAAGATTTATACATTGCTGAACCACTTATGTATATTTTATTCTACAGTACTATAAAGAAATGTTTACTATTCACAAAAAACATCATTGGCACAGTTTTTGCTTGTATTAAATTTAAGGAAGGGGAATTGTATGTAAGGAATCTGTATTCGTAATAGTATAAAATAAGCTACTATTGCATCATTGATCATACTTGTATTTATAGCGGAACTGTAAATACATACAAATAAGTATGTTCTAATATAAAAATTCAGAATTTTCTTTAAAATCATTAGGGGGCAATGGCATGGTTAAATATTCGAAAATTTCTAAGTTGATTCTTGGTGTTGGACTAGTGACAATATCATGTAATGGTTTGCAAATTCAAGCAGAGACAAAAGAGAAAAATGTGAAGAACGTGAAGAGCGTATTACAAATGGAGCCGGTAGGAATACAGAAATCCGTTGATGAGTTGGCGCACTCTTCAGCAGTACAAGAAAATGCATCTTTTACAAAACGGTTAAAGTTAGCGGATTTATCGCAGCGTCCACTAGCACCAACCGATAATGTTAAAACGTTGGCTGAAGAAAAAAAGTATTCGATGGCCGAACTAAATCAATTAAGTAACAAACAATTAACTGATCTTCTAGTGACGATTAAATGGTATCAAATCCCAGAATTATTCCAGTTTAATAGTGATAGTCTCAAATTCTATCAAGATGATAGCCGAATGCAAGCGATTATTAATAAACTAGCAGAACAAGGACAAGCTTATACGAAAGATGATTCAAAAGGGATTGAAACATTAGTAGAAGCTCTACGTGCAGCATTTTATTTAGGTTTTTACCATGATGAATTAAGCAAACTAAATGAGCGTAGCTACCATGATAAATGCTTACCGGCTTTAAAAACAATTGCAAAAAATCCGAGTTTCAAACTTGGTACATCAGAACAAAATAAAGTTATTTCATCATATGGAAAATTAATTGGAAATGCATCGGCTGATGTTGAAACGGTTTTATATGCAGGTGAAATTTTCAAACAATATAACGATAATCTTGCAACTTTCATTGAAGACCGAACGAAAGGAGACGCTATTTATGAGTTGATGAAGGGAATTGACTTTGATATTCAGACGGATATGTACACGACTGAAAAAGAGCCAAAAGATACGATGTGGTATCGAAATATTGATAACTTTATTAATGAAGTAAATCGTTTTGCACTAATTGGTACTGTAACAAATAAAAACGGATGGTTAATTAATAATGGAATTTACTATGCTGGTCGATTAGGCAAGCTTTATAGTACACCAACAAAAGGCCAGCAAGTTGTTACAGAAGCGATGAGGATTTATCCACATTTAGGGGAGCAATATTTTGTTGCAGCAGAACAAATTACTACAAATTACGGAGGAGTAGATGCGAACGGAAAAACAATAAGTTTAGATCAAATCCGAGAAGATGGAAAAAAGAAATATTTACCGAAAACGTATACATTTGATGATGGAGCGATTGTCTTTAAGGCTGGGGATAAAGTTAGCGAAGAGAAAATTAAACGTCTATACTGGGCGGCAAAAGAAGTACGCTCTCAATTTTATCGTACAGTTGGTAGCGATAAACCACTTGAAAGTGGACATGCTGATGATGTGCTAACGATGGTTATTTATAATAGTCCAGATGAGTATCAATTTAATCGTCAACTGTACGGATATGAAACGAATAATGGTGGAATTTACATTGAAGGGACAGGAACGTTCTTTACATATGAACGTACACCAGAGCAAAGTATTTATAGTTTGGAAGAATTGTTCCGCCATGAATTTACGCACTACTTACAGGGAAGGTACGAAGTTCAGGGATTATGGGGCCAAGGGGAAATGTATCAAGATGAACGTTTAACATGGTTTGAAGAAGGGAATGCAGAGTTCTTTGCAGGTGCAACGCGATTAGATAGTGTAGTACCGCGAAAAAGTATAATTGGTGGGTTATCTAATGATCCTGCAAAACGTTATACAGCATCACAAACATTAAATGCGAAATATGGAAAGTGGGATTTTTATAACTATTCGTTTGCATTGCAATCATATATGTATAATAACCGTCCTGAAATGTTCGATAAAGTGCATGATTTAATTCGTGCAAACGATGTTTCAAGTTACGACGCATATCGTTCTACATTAAGCAAAGATAATAAATTAAATGAAGACTATCAATCTTATATGCAAACGCTTATTGATAATCGCGATAAGTATACAATTCCACAAGTATCAGATGAGTACTTAGCGCAGCATGATTCAAAATCGCTTTTGGACGTTACTTCAGATATCACTAATGAAGCAAAGTTAAAAGATGTGAAAGTAACAAAGAATAAATCACAATTCTTTAATACATTTACACTACAGGGGACATATACAGGAAGTGCGGCAAAAGGAGAGATTGAGGATTGGAAAGTAATGAATCAAGCAACAAATGATATGTTGAAACGTCTTTCAGGAAAAGGGTGGACTGGATATAAAACATTGACTGCTTATTTTGTAAATTACCGTGTTAATAATGCTGGACAATTTGAATATGATGTTGTGTTTAGCGGAGTGAATACGGAAGAAGGTACGGCTGTAGAAAAAGAACCGAATAATTCATTTGATACAGCGAATCCACTATCTTTGAACATTTTATTAAGAGGGAACTTAAGCGATCAAGATCAGGTTGACCGATTTGTTATTGATGTAAAGGACCCAAAAGATTTACAAATTACTATTACGAACGAACAAAACATTGGATTGAACTGGGTACTATATTCTGAATCAGACTTAAATAATTATGTAACTTATGCAACAAAACGTGATGGAAACAAATTGCTTGGCAATTATAATGCGAAGCCAGGGAAATATTACTTAAGTGTATATAAATATGGTGGTGGAACAGGGAATTATACAGTGCAAGTAAAATAATTTACTATAGTTTGTTTTGAAAGGCTACTTATTGCATTTTTTAGTTAAGTAAAGTATGTAATGTTAAACATTAAACAACTTCAATACACCCCTGTTCTAATTATAGAACAGGGGTGTATTGGCTTTATATTTTTAAATTAAATAAACTAATTGGATTTTGACAAGAAAATAATTAATGTAGATTTGAATTCTCATTCGTAAAGCATGTTTTAATCTTCTTAATGCTCTTTCATTTTCGTCTCAATTCTTGTTTTCAAATCAGTTGATACTTGATCGAAATACCCCAAAACTATCTTCCTAATATCATTGGAAATGACTTTCAAATCATTAGCTAAATTTTCAGCAAGATGTTCTTTTTCAATGAGTGATAACTTTTCATAAAATTCACCAGCCTGCCCAAAGTCATCTTGCTTAGCTATAGAAGCTCTTTCAAGTTTCCCTTCGACGTTTCTTCCGTCACCGCTTGTTGCTTGATTAGCAGGTGTCCAATCTTGCTGCTGGTTAATCGCTAATTTACGAAATTCTGGTCCAATTCTTCGTCTTTGAGAATCGCTATAAATATTAGCACGGCCCTGTAGCATTTTATCATCAGATAATTCTGCTCCATCCAGTAAATTAGAAGGAGAGAAGGACACTTTTTCTACTTGTTCCATATAATTTTCAGGATTTTTATTTAATACCATTTTACCGACTGGTATAAGCGGGTACGCCTTTTCGTCCCATACTTTTGTATCATCTAAAGGATCATAAGAAAGATGTGCCTCATCTTTTGGATCCATGAGCTGGACATATAAACCATATTCCACTGGTTTACCATTTGCAATTGCATCATATAAATCTTTCCCGCTATAATCAGGATTTTCGGCAGCTAGTATATTTGCTTCTTTACTAGTAATGTATTGTACACCTTCAAATGGATACCAATGATACTTTACATACTTTCGATTACCTTCCGCATTTCTCCAAACGTATGTATTTACACTATGTCCTGGGATGTGGCGAAGACTTTTTACCGTACCAGTATCGGAGAATAAACGGACAACAAAATGAATGGATTCGGGTGCTCTAGCGACAAAGTTCCAAAAACTATTGGGGTCTATTAAATTATTTTTAGGTGAAGGTAAGAGTGCTTTAATAGTTTCAGGGAAACGCATCGGATCACGAACAGAAAAGACAGGAATGTGATTACATAAAAGGTCAAAAACGCCATCATTTGTATAAAATTTTGTAGCAAAACCGCGTACATTTCTAGAAGTATCAGGTGTTCCTTTCGTACTAACTGCAAATGAAAATCGTACCATAACAGGAACTTTCGCATTAGAATTTTGTAAAAAACTTAGTTTAGTATGTTCTGACATCGGATATATCGTTTGGAAATAGCCGAATGCACCGTAACCTTTTACATGAACAGGTCTTTCTAAAATTTTTTCATGAATAAATTCTTGTAACGCCTCGTGAAGCACACTATCTTGCTCTAGAACGGGTCCACGTGAACCAACTGTTTGAGAGTGAATTATAGATTTTTCATTACGTTCTCCATGTTCATTAAAGTCTTTCCCTAATAAAGATTGCCTCTGTTTATCATAGTTTTCATCCATCAATATAGCCTCCAAATTTTTTTGTCCATTGTTACTAAATATGATTTTTTAGCCTTGATTATGTATGACATGCAAAGTTCAAAATAGGAACAGACCGCTAGATGAAAAAAACGCGTATGCAGTGGACCTGTTGAAATAGAAGAAATTATGGAAAAATGAATATCGGGAAGAAAAATAACACGTTTTATTTAAGAGGTGGAAGAAAACCACTATTAAAATTTCAATCTTAAAAATTAATTTGTAAATGAATTTATAGATAATGAACATGAAAAACGGGAAAATAGCCAGGAGGAATTTATTATGTCGGATTGGTCTCAATTAGATAAAGAATATATGATGCCTACGTATTGTCGTACGAAGGTTGCAATAGAAAGAGGAGAAGGTTGTAAACTTTATGATGTGGATGGAAAAGAGTATTTAGATTTATTTTCTGGTGTAGGAGTAAATGTATTAGGATACAATCATCCTAAAATTGTGCAAACGACAATGGAGCAAGTTACGAAGTCATTGCATCTTCCATTTCATTTTTTAAATCCAGTTGCAATTGAGTATGCAAAGAAATTAGTTGATTACTCTTTAAAAAATGGTAAAGTCTTTTTTACAAACTCTGGTACAGAAGCGACAGAAACAACGTTAAAATTAATTGATAAATATAGAAATATTACGAATGAAGAACGTGATGGAGTTGTTGTACTAAAAAATAGTTTCCATGGGCGTACATTAGGGGCACTTCATTTTACGAGACAAGAAAATGTATATCAAAATTTCCCTAAAACATCTATTCCTGTATATGAAGTGGATCGTGAAAATATAGTGCAGCTAGAAGAAACAATTGTTAAAGAAAACCCAATTGCGATTATGTTAGAGCCTGTATTAGGAAGCGGAGGTATATATCCCTTATCGCGTGAATATTTACACGGTGTTCAATATTTATGTGAGAAATATAATGTACTGTTTATCGTTGATGAAGTTCAAAGTGGTATGGGTAGAACGGGAAAACTATTTGCTTATCAAAATTTCAATATTACACCGGACATTATTCAAATTGGTAAAGGAGCAGGAGGCGGGATACCGCTAGGTGGAATTATTGTAGGTGAAAAGTTATGTGATGTATTTGCACCAGGAGATCACGGCACAACATTTGCTCATTCATCAATGGGGACGGCTTTAGGGTTAACGGTATTAAATACATTGATTGACGATGGTTTAATGCAAGAAGCGTATGAAATGTCACTATATTTAAATGATAAATTGCAAGAAATTCAGAAAGAAAATTCTTATATTATTGGGGAAGTACGTCATGCTGGCATGATGTTTGGAATTAGTTTGAATGATACAAATGAAAACGTAAAGAAATTACAAGTAGAGCTAATGGAGAAAGGGATATTAGTTGATGTTACACAAGGGAATATCATCCGTTTACTCCCCCCGTATATAATTACAAAAGAAGAAATTGATACCTTTGTTAAGGAGTTTATCTCTTGTATGCATAGTTTAGCAGCTACAAGTGTTTAAAAACTTTAATGAAAAAGTACCTTGTTTTCTATTTAAATAGGAAGAAAATAAGGGTGAAAAAAATAAATTTATAAATTAAAATAAAAAGCTGAAAAAGGTACTCATATAGCGCCTTCTTCAGCTTTTTATTTTAATAAATTACTTAACCTAGGGAGCATCTCATTGGACAAATAATTAATTATGTGAAACAATAATAACAGATAAGGAGACGTTGATTTTCCTTAAGTGCTTCGAATTAATTTTATTCAATAAGAGAAGGTGTGCTTAAAGAAGTTAAATTAAATAAGGAGCTGTTTTATTATATGCAACAAAATAATGATTTAAATTTTGAACCTCAAGACGTTAATATTGTCAATCCTAAACAAGCCAGGAAAGCAGTAGTTGCTACTGGTATTGGGAATGCAATGGAGTGGTTTGACTTCGGATTATACGCGTATTTAGCGGTAATTTTAAGTCAATTATTCTTCTCAGGTGTTGATAATAGTGGATTGCAACTTGTACTTACATTCGGTACATTTGCAGCAGCCTTTCTCGTTCGACCAATCGGAGGTGTATTCTTTGGTAGAATAGGAGATAAGTACGGCCGAAAAATCGTGTTAAGTACTACTATTATTTTAATGGCACTTTCTACATTATTCATCGCATTACTACCAACCTATGAACAAATTGGTGTATGGGCACCAATACTACTTTTAGTTGCCCGAATGATTCAAGGCTTCTCTACAGGCGGCGAATATTCAGGAGCAATGGTTTATATCGCAGAATCTTCTCCAGATAAAAAGCGTGGTATACTCGGTAGTGGTCTTGAAATTGGAACACTCTCAGGTTACATTGCTGCTTCGGTAATTGTTACCATTTTGACGTTATTGTTAACAGATGAGCAAATGCTCAGCTGGGGATGGCGTATTCCTTTCTTAATTGCTGCACCAATTGGTTTGGTCGGTTTATATTTACGCCGTCATTTAGATGAATCTCCCATCTTTGAAGAGATGGAAAAAGCACAAGAGGAATCTGAAGACAATGAACAATTTTCATTTATGGATATTATGAAATATCACAAAAAAGACTTCTTATTAAGCACAGTAATTGTCGCCTTCTTTAATATTACGAATTATATGATTCTTTCGTATATTCCTTCTTATCTAACTCAAGTGCTTAAAGTCAAAGAAACAACTGGCTTATTAATTATTTCAATTACGATGGCACTTATGATTCCGCTAGCACTTTATTTCGGTAAATTAAGTGATAAAATTGGTAATAAACGCGTCGTGCAAATTGGTTTACTTGGTTTAACTGTATTTGCAATTCCGGCATTTTTACTAATAGGTAACGGACATATTGCAGCTATATTTGCAGGTATTTTCGTATTAGGTTTCTTCCTAAGTGTGTATGAAGGAACATTACCTTCATTATTACCATCACTCTTTTTCACCGATGTACGTTATCGAGCACTTTCGATCTCCTTTAATATTTCTGTATCGATATTCGGTGGAACAACACCGCTCGTATGTTCATACTTAGTTCACGCTACTGGTAACCCGCTCGCACCAGCATTTTATTTAACTGGTGTAAGTGTAATTGGATTAGTTGTATTTAGTGTACTGTTTGTTACAACATCAGGACGTGCACTAAAAGGATCTTATCCTACCGTAGAATCGAAGAAAGAAGCACATTTAATCGCTAAAGAAGACCCTGAAGAAACACTTTGGTGGCATGAAGAATCTTTAGCAATTGAAGCAGGAAAAAAAGCATAAATTGTGAAAAGCAACGTGGACTTTTACACAAAAAGACTCCTAGTTTAATAGGAGTCTTTTGTGTGTGTCATATCTTAAATGGATTCATTTTTTCTTCTTTTTCAAACCTTTCTGATACGCATAAAGCTTATTAATTTCTTCCTTAAATTCTTGCAGAAGTATAGTATCTTCACGATTTGAATAACGTACTGCATTATACGCATCTATAATTATATGCCTCTGAATGTTTAAACCTTCTTCATCATTAATTCTCTCTAGCCAAGCTTCAACTGTTTCTCCTCGTTCACGGTTTAAAGGAGGGGCTAACTTACTCTCAAGTTTGAAAATTTCTCTTCGAATTTCGTTATGTGGTGGTTTATTTCGCTTCATTCGTTTTTGACTAATTCCTTCTTTATCAGTAATGATTGTAGATTCAAAGACAGGCATATTTGGTAAACTTAAATGTTTTCGTTTTTTTACTATTTTCCAAACGACATAAATAGCGATGGCTGTACAGACTAATACTGTAATGCTATTAATAAGTATTGGGTCAAAGTCAGGAAGTTTTTTCCCATCTTCAATTCGTGGTTTTAAGAGATGTCCTTTATTTGCCCAAACATCTTCAGTGTCTTTTAATTCAGCTGCTTTAATTAATGGCATTAAAGCATAGCCGACTCCTAATGCGATAAATTCCGTCAAAAAACCAAACATAAGTCGAATAAAAGGAAAAACTTGAACAATTAATAGACTCATTACACCAATCGTAATGATAGAAGCAAAACGTAATAGTTGTTGTTTTCGATTTGCCCCGGTTAGCCAAAATGTAATCATAAGATGCAAGGCTAACATTAATAGTTTCCATAGAGGTGGAAAGGGTGCATAAAATATAGCTGAAACGACAAACCATACAATGCCACCTAGAGATTTTTGAACTAGATATCCAGGTCCGACCGCGTGCACGATAAAGAAAAATAGTGGTAACATGATTGTGCCAAAAAGAGAAAAAGGTAAAAATATAGAGAAAGCAACTATTTGAAGAACTAATAGTATTACAAATCCTGTCGTTTTTTTCTGCATTAATTTATGAATAAGAAATACCCCTACATAGCCTGTTGTTAAAAATATTGCAATACCAATGAGTTCATCTCTTTCTGTTAATAATGAAAGAAGGAGGAGTAGAATAAAGTCATTAACGTGATAGAGCCAAGTTTTCAAGCTTTTCCACCATCCCTTCATTATTAATGAGAAACGTAGGCTGAGATAGAAGAGGGAGATCATTCTTCTGCATACCAATGTATATCATTGTAGAGGATCGCTCTCTTTTTCTCGTGACATAATGAAGGAATCCTTGTTTCGGAAGTAACGTACTATCATCTGAAATACGTGCTAATTCCTCTAATGTCTTTGCGTAATGCGTTTGTCCATCGTTTAAAGGTAAGTGAAGGGGACCACCTTCTGCTAAAATGCTAATAAATAATTCGAATGGAATTTGATGTTTCGCTGCGAATTGACAAATGTATGTTGTAAATGAAATAAGGTCTTCTACATTCTCTTTCCAACCAAATCCACGATCAGCAGCTAAAGAAAGACAAATCGTCCAACTATAATTTTTTACAGGTTCATATTGCTTCGTTTGTAACGCCTGCATTTTAGCAGATGCTTTCCAATGAATAGAGCGGAAAGACTCACGTTCGTATCGTTTAACACCGATAATAGATGTTTCATCATTGTAAAAAGAAAAATTAGTTCGATACGAACCGGTTAATAGTTGCTGAAGTTCTTGTAAACCGGCTACTTCTTTAGGAGTAGGGTATACAATAATTTCAGTTTTTAACTTATCGAAAACAGGTAAATGTACAGATAATAAATGAAAAGGATCTTTCAAAACACATTCGAACTGTTCAATTTGAAACACACCACGCTTCGTAGCGGTTAATGTTAAATCCCATTTTTGTGCCGAATGAGCAGGTTGTGAAAATGGGAAAGAAAATAACGTTTTCGATATTTGTTCAATCCCTTGATCCTTATGCGGTATAAGAGATGAATTTAAATGAAAATAACAAACACCGTTTACGAGTGGTATGCTTGCCCCATTTTTTAAATGAATAAAAAACTGTCCAGATTCATCAGGAAATAGCCGCGTTGTTTGTTTCTCGTTTATTACTTGAAACTTTTTCTCTATGAAAGTGACGTATTTATAAATGAAAATAGCAAATAAATAATAAAAGAAAAAGAGAAACATAAGCATTCGTTGCGGGAAAAAGAATGTGAAAAGCAACGCGACTGGAACAGTTAATTGAATAATATGAAGTTGGAAAAATAAAGGTACAGTTACAACGCGCTGTCCATTCATGCGTGTTCAATCTCCACAGGTACGTCAACTTCTTTTAAAATCCTTTGCATAATTTCATTTTTTGTCGTACGTAACGCACCTTCCATTGACAAGACGATACGATGATTCCAAATGGAAGGAACTAAAAATTGTATATCTTCAGGTGTGCAATATTCTCTGCCACGTAAAAAGGCTAATGCTTGAACTGCACGTACTAAAGCCAATGTGGCACGTGGACTTACACCGTTAGCGATGTAATCGTGATTTCTTGTAGCGTGAGCAAGTTTAATAATGTAGTGTTCTAGCGCCTCTGATACGAATATTTCTTTCACTTGTTTCTGTGCCACTAAAATGTCTTCTAAAGAAATAACAGATTGGACGCTTTCTAACGGTGTATTGTTGCGAAAACGTCGCATCATTTTTAATTCATCTTCAGGAGACGGATAACCAATTGAAATCGTCATTAAAAAGCGATCAAGCTGTGCATCTGGAAGAGGGAAAGTTCCTTGTGATTCAATTGGGTTTTGCGTCGCAATAACAAAAAACGGTTTTGGAAGAGGAGTAGACTGCTTTTCAAGCGTTACTTGCCGTTCTTCCATAGCTTCTAACAAACTAGATTGTGTTCTCGGCATCGCGCGATTAATTTCATCTGCAAGTAGTATATTTGTCATAACTGGTCCAAGTCTTAATTCGAATTCACTAGTTTTTGGATTGAAATATTCAATACCTGTTACATCACTCGGAAGTACATCAGGGGTAAATTGAACGCGAGAAAAATTACCACCAATGCTTTTAGAAATTGTTTTTGCAAGTAATGTTTTTCCGGTGCCAGGCACATCTTCCAGAAGCACATGCCCGTCAGCAAGCAATGAAACGAGTAATAGATCTATAACATTTTCTTTACCGACAAAAACAGATCCTATATTTTCTTTTAATTTATTAATCATATGTAACATTCCTTTCATAATAAAAGAGCTAGTATTTCTATATTTTAACAAATTATTCAGAAAATTGATATAATTTTTAAATTTGAAGAAACAGATATTTGATTATTAAATTACCCTTGCATATTTTGGAATATGATTATACAATATCGATATACGATGTATCGTAAGTCGATATATCATAAGGCGATGTATCGGAGGTAGTTATAATGAATGGGAAAGCGCAAAAATATATTCCATTAACAGAGGCGACATATTACATACTGTTGTCATTAGTGAAGCCTATGCACGGATATGGAATTATGCAAATGGTAGAAGAGATGACAAATGGGGAAGTAAAGCTCGGTCCTGGTACTTTATATGGGAATACGACGAAGTTACTAAAAGAGAAATTAATTGTTGAAGTTGCCTCTACCGATAGGAAGAAGTGTTATGAGTTAACGCCGTTTGGGAGGGAAGTACTGGGACTGGAGTACAATAGATTACAGCGATCTGTAAGAAATGGAAATAGTATATTAGGGGAGTGAATGAAAGATGAAGACAAAAAAGGTATTCAAATTTTTCATGGCATGGAGTCTAGAAAGAGAAGAAGCTTTTTTACGGAAAATGCATCAAAAAGGCTGGGCGTTACAAAGGTATAATTTGATGTATACGTTTAAGAAAACAGAACCAAAAGATGTAATATATAAAGCGGATTTTAGATTGGTTTACAGGGATTCAAAAGAAAAACAACAAGAGTACTTTGAAATATATGAAATGTCTGGTTGGAAACGTGTCACAAGTTTTACAAGATGGAATTATTTTTGTAAGGAAGTAGAGGAGGGAATTGAGTTACCTGACATATATTCAGAGAAGGACACGAAGGTGCAAAAAATGAAGGAGTTATTACAATTTTTCGCATTGATTTCAATAACTATATTACCCTCAATGTATAGCGTATTTTTAAATTCAACAGAATCAAGAGTGCCAATTTGGGCGAAAGTTATGACAGGGCTTGTAGGTTGTATGTATGCTTATTTCTTTATGAGACTCTTATGGAAAATTAAGGAGTTGAAAAGCGAAATATTATAATAAAGATTGGATTTTAAAAGAAGATGATTGATTACCGGAATCATCTTCTTTAATTTTTATGTAATTCTATTTTGTTCACTCTTTTTTACACAATAAAAAACTATATATTTAAGGCATAGAACTAACAGTTACAAAGATAATACCAGTGATAATACCTAAAAAAATCATAAATGATGAAGAAACGATTAATAATAATGAACTACTAATTAATACTATTTTATTAGAGTTTTGATGTTTAAAGTGGTAATAAAGTAAAAAGCCGCAAACAGTAGAAACAATCCATATAGCTAGACCGTAAGGAGTTGTTATCTTCTTCCAATCGAAAATCCAAAAGTAAAAGATGACTATGTGACAAGTGAATAGTAGAAATGTAGATGGAATCATTAACTTTTTATTTAAAATCATTTATTTCACCTCTCTTATGTAAATATTACCAAAAGAGTGTGGAGTTGAAAATATAATATGGAAGTGAATAAGGTTTTCACTTAAAGAAACTACGAGATGAAAAAGAGATATTTCTAAATCAATTTCCATTTGCATGGGAATTTAAATGGAAAAAGAACCATATAAAATTATGAAGGGAGGAGAGTCATAAAATGCAGAGAATGAACAATTATTTTCGTGCTCGTGCGAGTATGGTATACATGATGACTAATAATGAAGTAATGAATCACATTGTTGCTTTTCATATGGATACGAATGGAATGCTCACTTTTATGGGTTCTTACCGAACTTACGGAAGAGGTACTGGTATAAAGGAAGTTTCTACAGAAACGGCAAACGATGGTATAGATCCACTAGCATCACAAGGTTCTCTCATTTTGTCCCGTGATGGTCGTTTTCTATTTGCAGTTAACGCAGGCAGTCATAGTATCAGTAGTTTTATCATAGCAGATAACGGGGTGCCAGTTTTCGTGGATGTAAAGCCATCAGGAGGTGCTCAGCCCAATAGCATTGGTGTGTATGATAATCTTCTCTACGTGTCCAATGTAGGTAATGCTGCAAACAATTTTGCATCAAATATTACTATTTCACATAGATGATAAAGGAAACCTTACACATATTCCAGAATCCACTCATGCTCTCAGTACCTTTAATGCTCAGCCCGCGCAAGTTCTCTTCACCCCGGATGGTAGTAAAATCGTTGTCTCCGAGCTTACATCAAACCATCTCAGTGTCTTCCATGTAAATAAAGATGGTACGGTTACAGGACCAATTGTTAATGATTCTTACGGTAAAGGCCCATTGGGTGCTTACTTTCTATCGTCCGGAATTCTCTTAGTTACAGAAGCAGTTTCAAATGCGTTGTCATCTTATTCCTTGAGCAATGACGGTACTCTTCAAGTAATCAGCGGCTCTGTACAAAACGGATATAAAACTGCTTGTTGGGTTATAACAACGAAGGATGAACGTTTTGCCTATACTACGAACACTTTAAGTGGCACCATATCCACCTACCAGATTGCCCCCAATGGAGTACTGTCAGTAGTAAGGCATATTACTAGTACACCGCCGGGGACAGCACCAGGTCTTCCGATGGATGTTGGAGTGAGTAAAGATGGACGACATTTTTACACCCTTAACGGAAATCAGGGGACAGTGTCAGCATTTAATATTCAAAGTGATGGTAGTCTAGTAAGGCTGCAGGTTGTTGCTTCATCCAATTTTCCTTACTTTGGGTCGCAAGGCTTAGCTGTTCTTTGATTCTATTGGGCCGCTATATTTGTGTGGAACAGAAATATATATGACGGTGTATGAATAGTAGACATGTAGATGAATTAGGAACCTTTGATTAAACAGCAATTGTCCACCTTACTTACGTAAAACGAAAAAATCCCCCTATAGAAAATTGATAGGGGGTAGGGAAAATGTTTAAGAAAAAGACTGATTTTGAGCCGGTTTAATAAATTGTTCTGGATTTTCAACAAGCCCGCATACAGCACATTGGACGCGGTAAGTAGGTCCTTGATAAGCCATATGAAAAGCGTTCATCGTTTCATTTGTGTATTCTTCTTCTACTTGACCAGTTTGTGGATTTAACTTGACTGGTTTTACTTGTTGCTCAAGAATATTAAAGCGAGTACGGTTCGTTTTACAGCTTGGACATAGCATTGGTTCCATATGTATACACCTCCATTTGTAGCATTTCTTAAGCGGTATGATTTTATGCAAGTAAAAAAACTTTCTCAATAAAATTAGGTGTTTAATGCATTTAAAATACAGAAAAAATAAAATATAATAAAAGTACGAACTGGTTATGTCCAAACCAAATCTCCTGTTTTATGCCAATAAGCTGGGGGCCGAGAAATCGGCCTCATTTTTTTGTGCTCGGCTCTATGAGGTACAAGGTTTTTAAAAACATTTGTCGAATTTTTAGAGGTGAAGGTAAAAGGGGGAATAATTATGAACTTAAAAATGAAATACATTATTTTATATGTAGAAAAGTTTGAACAATGTCTTCAGTTTTATAAAGAAATTTTAAAATTACCAATAAGAGCTGAACACGGTACATATATTGAATTTGAAACAGGAGCAACAATTTTAGCGATGAATACACGAGAGGATGTTAAGGAGTTAACGGGACTACCTCTTACAGAAGGTGTACTACAATCTTCTCATTTTGAGTTAGGGTTTGTTGTAGAGGATGTAAAGGAAACGATTGAGAATTTAAAAGGACAAGGGGTTAAAGTTCTAGTTGAGCCAATCGTAAAACCGTGGGGACAAACAATTGCTTACATTGCTGATCCAGACGGTAATTATATTGAAATTTGTAGTTCATTAGAATAGAAGGAGATAAAGAGGATGGGGTTTCCGAAATTAGAAACAGAACGTTTACTATTAAGAGAACTTACACTGTTAGATGCAGATACAATGTTCCATTATTTTTCAAAAGAATCCGTTATTCGTTATTTTGGGATGGATTCTTTCGAAAATATTGAACAAGCGAAAACGACTATTCAAACGTTTAGAAAGCGTAATGAAAAGGGAAGTGTATTTCGCTGGGGGATAGAGAAGAAAGGTAAGGATCAATTAATCGGTACGTGTGGATTTCATTTAATTAACAATCATCATAAACGAGCTGAAATTGGTTATGAGCTAGATGATACATATTGGGGACAAGGATACGCAACGGAAGCACTGCAAGCAATGCTAGCTTACGGATTTGAAAATTTGCACTTTATAAGAATTGCCGCTGTTGTATATATAGAAAATGAAGCTTCCCGTAATTTATTAAAAAAAGCAGGGTTTCAGGAAGAAGGATTACTTCGGAAATATATGATTCAAAATGATGTTGCTCATGACACAGTCGTTTATTCATTATTAAAAGAAGATTGGGAAAAGTAATGAGCACAAGTGAAATAATGAAAGTTATTAAGGAACATAAAGATGAGAGATTTATATTAGGTGTAGATGGTCTAAGTCGTTCAGGTAAAACAACTTTGGTTAAAGAGTTGGAAGAAGATATGAAGAAAAGTGGAATCCCGTTTCATATATTCCATATTGATGATCATATTACCGAGCGTAACAAGCGATATAATACTGGATTTGCAGAATGGTATGAGTACTACAACCTTCAGTGGGATATCGATTGGTTACTGCGAAACTTTTTTCAAAAGTTACAAAGCGATATTAAATTAGAAGTACCTTTCTATCATGATGAAACAGACACATGTGAAATGAAAGAAATACACCTTCCTTTAGTAGGTGTAATAATTGTTGAGGGTGTTTTTCTGCAGCGAAAAGAATGGAGAAATTTCTTTTATTATATGGTGTACTTAGATTGTTCAAGAGAAACAAGGTTTCTTCGCGAGAGTGAGGAAACGCAGAAAAACCTTCCAAAGTTTCAAAGTAGGTATTGGAAAGCTGAGGAGTATTATTTGGAAGAGGAATTGCCGAGGGAGAGGGCGGATTTCGTAATACGCAATATGTAACAATGTAAGTAAGTACAAAATAGAAGGTGGATAAAATGAATATATTATGGGATTTTGATGGGACGTTATTTAATACGTATCCTGCATATACAATGATGCTTTCTGAAATATTAGGTGATGCAGTAGATAAACGAGAAATATACAAAAACTTAAAAATATCATATTCCCACGCAATTCAATATTACAACATTTCAAATGAACAGGAAGAACAGATTAAAGTTTTGAAGAAACAGTTTACTCCAAAAGATATGAAACCATTTGAAGATGTCGAAGAGATTTTGAAATTTGCGCATAAAAACGTGATTATGACACATAAACATAGGGCAGGAGTTATGGAAATCTTAAAGTATTACGGATGGGACAAATACTTCATCGATATGGTTACAATTGACGATGGTTTCCCTCGAAAACCGAGCTCTTTAGCTTATGATCATTTACATAAAAAGCACAATATTGATCTAGCAATTGGAGATAGAGAGTTAGATCTATTGCCTGCGAAGGAATTAGGTATTACAACATGTATGTTTCAAGATAAATGTGATGTAGCGGACTATTCTTTATCGCATTACTCTGAGTTTTTTAAGGTAGTTATTGATAGAAATAGGGAGTTTTCTTTATAAATGGCTTGATTAAAGCTTCTACTTTTACAAGCGCAGCAAATGAAGCAAAGTATAAAGAAGTGCACATGATAAATTTGATAGCAAAATGAAAACGGGATTATCAGAAGAAAAAGCTGGTTTATATACTGTTGTTCTTGTAGCGAAATATAGTAAAGAACAACGGACCTTTATCATTACTTATAATGATAAAGAAGAAATAGCAGGTTTATATATTAAATAAAAAACAGATACAGCGGAAGTTTCCGCTGTATCTGTTTTTTTGTATTAACCAAATTATGGTTATTAGCGCTGATATGAACTCATAGCTATATAAAAGGGGTGGGTAATTATGAAAACAGAAATAGTTCTCAAAAAGAAGTACAGCATAATAAGCTATGTATCTTTGCTCATCGGAATTATGTGTTTTTTATTCGTTTTTATAACTCCGACGAGGATAGCGAATGCAGGAAATATAGTTGGAGATTATATAACGATTGCTCTGACAGGTGTAGGTATTATACTTTCAATAATCACAATGACGAAAAAAACAGAGAAGAAGGGGATTGCTATTATTTCATTAATACTGTCCTCATCATTCTTTATATTTTGGATGATCGCGATTATTTTAGTTTTGACTGGTCAAGTTAGTTTTGCGCCGTAATACTGAATAAAAAGAGTCCTTCATTATAAGAAGGACTCTTTTATTCGGTATCTTCTGGTTGATATTCTAAAATATCCCCAGGTTGGCATTCTAATGCTTTACATATAGCATCTAAAGTTGAAATTCTAATTGCTTTTGCTTTTCCATTTTTTAATATAGAAAGGTTAGCCATTGTAATTCCAACTTTCTCTGAAAGTTCAGTTACACTCATTTTTCTTTTAGCTAACATTACATCAATATTAATTATTATTGCCATGTTATTCACCTCAGACCGTTAAATCATTTTCTGATTTTATATCTATCGCATCTTTTAACAGTCTTTGGAGAACGGCAGCAAAGACTGCGATAACCATTGAAGCAAAGATTAGAAGCATCCCAAGTATAATAATACCAGGTGCGTCATCTCTCTCAGCCACAAGATAGAAGAGTGGCATGCCTACTACATATAATATACTAATTGTTACTGCGCAGTGTTTTATCTTCTTTAAAGCTCTAACAGATAATTTCGAGAAGGCGTTCCCCTTGTCAATGAAGCTTACAAGTTTAAAAGCTTGATACAGAGCAAAATAAAAAGGTACAACCGTTGCATATAGATTAAGTAAAACAAGATATTTTATATATGCAATATCGGGGTACAATTCCGCTGCATAATTCCCTATGTTAGGAACTAAAAATATACATAAAGCAAGAATAGGAATACCGATAAGGATAATAGCTGTCTTTAAAAAGAGTGTTGATCCTTGTTTCATATAAAGCACCTCATTTATTAATTATCTATTAAATTTAACATGAAATTTATCGTTTAACAATAAATTTTTATTTATTTTAATATTGTTTTTATTGTTAAACTAATTTTGAAATTTCATGAAGATAATCGTTCCTTATTTCTGTAAATGATGTTATGTTAAAAGTAAAGATTAAGCCTTTTGTATATTAAGAGTTTTTAGAAAATCAATATTTTGCGTAATTTGACGAGGTGTTAATGAAATGAAATCGTACACACAATTTGAACGAAGAAAACACATACTAGATGAATTAGAAAAGTATAACCGAGTGATGGTAAATGATTTAGCAAAGGTATTAAATGTTACAACAGAAACGATACGAAGAGATTTAGATATGTTGCACAAGGAAGGGCAGCTTACGAAAATACATGGTGGTGCAATTAAGAAGAAAGATCAAACACTAGAATTTCATTTTGATAAACGTCGATCTGAAAATATTGAAGAAAAACGAAAAATTGCAATGGAAGCAAGTAAAATCGTAGAAGATAATGATATTATCGCAATTGAAATTGGGACAACCACAATGCAAATTTTAGATTACATATACGATAAAAAGAATTTGACAATTTTAACAAACTCGATACCAGCTGTAAATAAAATTATTGAGCTGAAAGACCAGTATGATTCCTTTGATTGTAGGTTAATAGTCATAGGGGGAATATTGAATACGAATTCCTTAGCATTGTCTGGAGAAATGACATTAAACTATCTGGATCATTTCACTGTTAATAAATTATTTGCTTCTTGTGATGGTATTTCATTAGAAAAAGAACTGACATGTTCGTATATTGAAGATGCACAAATATTTAAGCAGCTAAAGAATAATGCAAAACAAGTTGTAATGATGGCTGATGAATCAAAGTTTAATTTGACAAAGTTTTATAAAAGCGGAAGTTTTAGTGATATAGATGCGTTATATACGAATGCGAAGCTCGATGAATCGTGGCAAAATATGCTAACAAGTAATGGGGTTGAAGTAATAACGGTATAGAAAAACTAAAAGAAGACTATTTCTTATTAAGTTGAGAAATAGTCTTCTTTTCTTGTTTATATGTTGTTTTATTTTGTTAATTTGTTGTTTTTACAATTAGTTAACAAAATAACAACATTGTGTTAATAATGTACTCGTACAATATGAATTAGGGGGTGGCAAGAATGCAAATAAAACTATCAAAAGCTGTGTTCTTTTTAATACCAGTTGGAATACCTCTAATATTGTTTTGGATTATTCCGAATTTCATTAGTTTAGGTATTAGTTTTACTGATTGGGATTTTATGACGAATGATTTTAACTTTGTTGGCTTAGAAAACTATTTTAATTTATTTACACAAGATTCTTTTATGCAAGCATTGCTCAATACGTTTTATTTCGGAATTGGAACAGTCATTCCAACAATTGCGTTGGGCTTAGGTTTCGCATTATTCTTCCGAAAAAAATTCAAAGGTTCAGCATTGTATCAATTAATGATCTTTTCACCTTGGGTAACGCCAACAATAGCTGTATCCATTGTGTGGTCACTCTTATATGAACCTCAATTCGGAATTATAAATAAAGTGCTCAACTTTTTCGGAATACCGGGTTTGGACTGGCTTCAAAGTAGTAAAACAGCGATGTTAGCAGTTATTATAATGACAGTTTGGAAATTAGTTGGTTGGACGATGATCTTCTATATCGGCGCACTAGAAAAAGTTCCAGATAGTTTATATGAAGCAGCTAGTATAGATGGGGCAAATGCATGGCAGAAATTTCGATATGTAACACTGCCAATGGTTTCATCAACAACTTTCTTCTTAGTTGTCGTCAATACAATTTCTTCGGTGCAAGCTTACGATCAAATAAAGATTTTAACCCAAGGTGGACCTAGTGGTTCGACGCGTACGTTACTTTATTTATTCTTCCAGCAAGGGTTTGAACAGTTTGATATGGGATCGGCAACAGCAATCGCATTTATCATACTAATCATTACAATTCTACTATCTGTTATAAATAAAATAATAGGTGACAAGTGGGTGAACTATTAAGGTGAATAATATGAAAAAAGGTCCATTAATCGTAAAGCATCTTTTTCTAGCATTAGCAAGTATACTATTTATTTTTCCATTCATATGGATGGTACTTGGATCGTTTAAAACATCTAGTGAAGTATTACAAGGAGGCTTTTGGCCTAAGGAATTTCACTGGGAAAATTATCAGCAAGTATTAGATATACTACCATTTAACACATATTTATTTAATAGTTTTTATACATCTTTCCTTATAACAATATATGTGCTTGTTTCATCTGCACTGTTTGCATATATGTTGGCATTTTACAAGTTTAAAGGTAAAAATATTACATTTAGTGTTGTAATGGCAACTTATATGATTCCTGGAGCTGTTTCGTATGTTCCTGTATATGTAATGTTAGGAAAATTCGGTCTGCTTGATTCGCATTTTGGATACATGATTTCTATGGCTGTTAGTGTGTTCGGTATTTTCTATTTAAAACAATCGTTCCACAAAGTTGGTTTTGAAATAGTAGAGGCAGCAAAAATTGACGGAGCAAGTGATTGGCGTATTCTTTGGAAGATTATTTTTCCAATGACACGATCGTCATTTGTAACACTAGGATTGGTCACGTTTATTGGTAATTATAATAATTACGTCTGGCCAGCTCTTATATTGAAAGATAATACGCAAAAGTTAATTACGAATGGAATTGCTGATTATTTCATTAATAGTTCCTTAGGGCGAGATTGGTCACACATTATGGTTGCAAGTACAATCGCAACAGTGCCGCTCTTAATCGTATTTTTGATTCTACAAAAATGGTTCTTATCAGGTGTTACTGATTCAGGAATAAAGGGGTAATTAAATAGTAAGGGAGATTTGTGGGATGAAAAAACTATTCATGCTTCTAACAGTTATAACATTGTTTGTTAGTGCACTTGCGGGTTGTTCAGGCGGAAAAGGAAGTACGGTTAAAGCGAGTAAAGAAGGAGAGAAGGTTGTTGTTCCATTCATTAATGGAGTAGGGGGCTCTCTTGCAGATCGTGTAGATAAGATTGTGGAAGAATACAATAAAAGTCAGGACAAATATGTAGTGAAAACGACAAAAGCTGGTAGCTACGATGAGTCTTATCAAAAGCTACAAAGTGGATTTGCAGCGAATAACCAAGAAGCAATTGCATTACTAGGTTCTGATGTCATTCAAGAATATGCTAAAAAACAGTTAATCGTACCTATAGATGAATATGTTAAAAATGATACTAATTTCAAAAAAGAAGATTATGGAAAAGGGTTTATGGAGCAAGCAACAATTGACGAGAAGTTGTATGGAATTCCATTCTACGGTACAACGCAAATTCTTTATTACAATAAAAAAGCATTAGCGGAGAAAGGCTTTACAAAAGATGATTTAAAGACGTGGGAAGGTGTAGAAAAGGTAGCAAAAACAGTCGCAAAACGTGGTGAAAATGGAAATGTGACATATGCGGGCTGGATGCCGATGTGGGGAACTTCCAATTTAATTGATGCTGTTCGCAGTGCCGGTGGAAACGTATTAAGCGAAGATGGTAAAAAAGTATTAATTAACGATGACACTTGGGTTTCGGTATGGGAGAAATTCCGTACATGGCTACATGAAGATAAAATCATGAAAATACATTCAGGTGGTACTGGATGGGAATATTGGGATAAAACTGTAATTGATTTAGTTGAAGGTAGAACATTAGGATTTACAGGATCATCTGGTGATCAAGGATTTGTTTTTAAATCATTAGGAAAAGGAATGACGGAAGAAGAACGCCTAAACACATTTGAAGCATTACCTCAGCCTGCTTGGGGTAATAATAAACCAGCGCCAAAACTAGAAACATATTTATTCACATTAACGAGAAACATTGATCCAGAAGTAGCAAAAGGCGCGTATGACTTTATGAAGTTTGCGACAAGTACGGAGAAAACGGCTGAATGGTCCATGGCTACAGGATATATCCCTGTTCGTAACAATGTAACAGAGTATGGTCCATATGCTGAATTCGTAAAAAAACAACCACAAGCATTAGTTCCATTAGAACAAGCTAACAATTATGGAGTGGGACCATTTGTAGATCCAACGGGCGGTAAAATTAATGACGCCTTAAATGTAGCGAAAGATAAAGTAGAGATTGAAGGAGTTCCAGCGAAAAAAGCATTAGATGAAGCAGCTAAGGTTGCGCAAGAAGAGTTAGATAAAGTTCTGAAAAAGAAGAAGTAATATTACCAACATGAGGTGCTTTTGAACGAAGGAAGTGCCTCTAAAATTCCATCATTAAAACGTAAAAAGGTGTGAGAACGATGATTGAAATAACAAGTACGATAACACTCTCTCCATTCGTAAAAAATAAACATTGTTTCCAAATGGATGAAACTGATATTACAAACTTTACATTAACTATTGATCAAGGGGGCAAACGGAAAATTCCGCTATTATTAATCTTGCGAGACCCTAACGGTTATGTACGTATACAATACCAAACGCCAGTTGCAAATGAAAAACTAGTCGTTTCAAAAGATTCAATATTTTGTTCTGCTGGTTGTAGTGGAGGAGAAATACAGTCAGGTAATTGGGAATTAGAAGTCGTCTATATTCCGCATTGTGCAAAGAAAGCAGTAAAGTTTACCGGAGAAAAAGTTAACTATACAGTAAATATAGTAGTGAATGATCAATTGGAACGAAAGTATAATAGAGATCACTTTTGCACGGAAAATGTTTTTATTGATGAATACAATTATGAAAAGATAATAAATGAAGAATATCGCTGGTACAAAGGAGAATTTCATGAGCACACAGATTTAACCGATGGCGAGATAGATGATGAACTTGGAATGACAGTATGTGAAAAACAGGAATTAGATTTTTTATATGCGACGGAACACAATATTGTTATGCCATCGTATCAAAAAGGAAACACATTAATTATACCATCTATGGAACTTACAACTCCTTACGGTCATTACAACATATTCGGGATAAAGGAATACGTTGATTTTACAAAGTATGTAGATGAATCGTTTAGCGCGGAAACAATGAATGAACTATTTTCTTTCTTGAAAGAAAAAGGTTATTTATTGAGTGTGAATCATCCGTTTATGAAGCCCTGGGCGAACCAAGTGAATATTAACTTAGAAAATGTTCATACGATGGAAATTATGTGTGATCCAACTTATAAAAAAAGTAAATCATCTACTTTAGAAGCTTTACGTTGTTTCGATCAAATGTGGTCAAATGGTCTTAAAATCTGGGGAATAGGAGGAAGTGATTCTCATTTACATCCGTCTAAAACATTCCCAGGATCAAAAGACCCATCCATTTATGGTGATCCAGGAACATATGTATTATGTAATGGTTTATCTATTAAAAACTTAAAATTTGCAATCAAAAAGGGACGGATTTATTTCTCACGATTTAGAAAATTAGCGATAGATATTCAAAACGAAGGTGAAACGATTTATGTCGGTGATGAGGCCAAAGGAAACATTATTTACAATATTTCTACTGACAAACCGTGTGAGTGGAGACTAATAATAAATGGGAAAATAATTGAACAAAAATCTGGCAGCAACGTAACTTTTGAATTTTCATTAAATGAAGGGGTGTATGCTAGGGTTGAGGGATGGGAAGAGGACGAATTAGTAGCGTTTATTAATCCTATTCATAATAAAGTTGAGAATAAAAATATGAAAACATGGAATGAAGTTATAGGGGGAATAAAAGGTGAATAAAGCAATTATTTTTGATAAAGATGGAACATTAATACAGTTAGATTCAGTTTGGTACAAAATTGTGCATCGTGTGTTAGATGATATATTTCAAACGTATCCAAATGAAAAAAGTAAAAGAGATGATTACTTATCGCTTATTGGTATGAATGACAACGATTTTGAGAGTACGAGTTTACTAGCATGTCGCACAAATTACTTTATTGCGGCTGCGTGGTACTCGTTGTTAGAAAATCAACATGTGGATAAAGAGAATTTCATTCATGATGTATGTCTTTTATTCAAAAAGTACTCTACAGCAGACGATCTTGTATTTACAGAAGTGGAAGGTGCAAAGGAAACGTTACGATATTTAAAAGACAATGAATATATTATTGGGGTTGTTACGGCAGACGATGTGGATGCAGCGATTCATTCTCTGAAAATGACTGAGTTATATGATTACGTAGATTTTTTAGGTGCAGATGATGGTGTGAATAGAACAAAACCTGAAAGTGATTTTTATCATATGTTTAAAGAAAAATTTTCTCTAACTGAAGAAGATGTGCTTATGGTAGGTGATACATTAACAGACGTTACATTTGCGAGAAATAGTAACATTAAAGTAGTGGGCGTCTTATCGGGTGCGAGTAGGAAAGAAGATTTAGAAGGAAAAGCAGATTATATTTTAGACAGTATGAAGGATATTTCGAAAATTTTATAATTCATGTCATCATAATTTTTAACAATATGTATAAATATAGCTCAAATTCTAGGAGGATATTATGGCTCAACTATCATTCAAAAACATTTACAAAAAATATGATCATGATGTGACAATCGTAAAAGATTTTAACCTAGAAGTAAATGATGGAGAATTTATCGTTTTGGTTGGCCCTTCAGGGTGTGGGAAATCTACAACATTACGTATGATTGCAGGACTTGAAGAGATTTCAGATGGTGACTTTTATATTGACGGAAAACGTGTAAATGATATTTCGCCGAAAGATAGAGATATCGCAATGGTGTTTCAAAACTATGCACTGTATCCGCATATGAGTGTTTATGAAAACATGGCATTTGGATTAAAACTACGAAAATACAGTAAAGAAGAAATTGACCAGCGTGTGCAACATGCAGCAAAAATTCTTGGGCTTGAGCAGTATTTAAGCCGAAAGCCAAAGGCACTTTCAGGTGGGCAGCGCCAGCGTGTTGCCTTGGGCCGAGCGATTGTTCGAAATGCAAAAGTATTTTTAATGGACGAGCCTTTATCAAACTTAGATGCGAAGCTACGCGTTCAAATGCGTGCTGAGATTACAAAAATACACAAGCAGCTGCAAACAACAACCGTGTACGTTACACACGATCAAATAGAAGCGATGACGATGGCAACTCGTCTTGTTGTGCTAAAAGATGGGATTGTACAACAAGTCGGTACACCGAAAGAAGTGTATGATAATCCAGAGAATGTATTTGTTGGCGGATTCATTGGTTCTCCTGGAATGAATTTTTTCAAAGGAGTATTAACAGATAATGCAGTTATGATTGATAAGTGGAAAATTGAAGTGCCAGAAGAGAAGATGAAAGGCTTGCGAAATAACGGATATACGAATAAAGAAATCATAATAGGAGTACGTCCAGAAGATTTTTATTATGGAAAAGCAATCAAGGCGTTACCATATAACGCAAAAGTAACGGTGTGTATTGATGTAGCAGAATTAATGGGGGCAGAAACATATCTATATTCTAACATTAATGGTCAATCCTTTGTAGCTCGTGTGGATACTTCTTTAGATGTGCAAAGTCAATCAAATATAGATCTAGTTTTGAATATGGATAAAGTTCATTATTTCGACTCTAAAACTGAGAAGCGAATTATTTTATAGATAATAATTAATATGATTATACCTTTAGAATTTCTTCAACTACTACAAATAAATGAATATAAAAAAGCCGATTATCCTTTAGATTACAGGAAATCGGCTTTTTTATATAGAAGATTGCTTAGCGTACGAAAATCACTTTTTGTTGGCAGTGCCCTGTCACAATCAAGTTGAGAAAAACAAATAATCCAAAACGAGAAAATTCTTAAGTTGATGGATGTGTGATGCTACTCCTATGTTAAGGTTCAAGTCATTTGAAACAGCAACCTCTATATTGAGTGGTGTTAAAGCGACGTATATGATAAAAAAGATGTATCGCTTGTGAAAAAATTGCATCACCTTGAATGAGCTAATACGATAAGAATTCGTGTTGGGCCTAATTAGGGAATGCAGTACAAAACAGTATATAGTATACAAGCGCTCCCTTTCTATAAATACGGTATGTTTTTAATATAATTAAAAGAAAATTTTTGTGTTCTTTAATATGATGTGACATAATACCAGCTTTTTTCTATTTTTGTGATCTCTTTATATTCATTATTAAAGTCGTATTTGTTTGGCCTAGTATCATTTGGTGTGTAAATAAATCCTGAAAAATTATCTAATATACCACGATAAGTAAAAAAGAAAACAGAAATACCATTTTTATTTTGTTGAATAATTACATCCCCACCGTTTTTGGAAGTGGATGCAAACTGTTTAGGTAAATGAATTTGTCTACTATCATAATGAACATTAGGAGTTAACTCTTTATGTTCTATAAGTGCTATAACTTTTTCACGGTCTTCTTTATAGATAATAAAATCTAAATTTATATAAATCTCATTAAATGGTATACATATCCAAGTAATTACTATGATTAGTTGAATAATTAACGGTTTCCAATTTTTGTATTTAATGAGATGTATGATTGTGAAAATTAATATTAAGAAAAACAATCCATGAACTATTATTGAAAGAAATGGCATAACAAATGGGGTAAGGAATTCAACTAAATACCATTTGAAAAAATGATAAAGTATAAGAGCGATACCGCTTATTAATGTAATTTTGGTTAAATTCTTATTCAAATTTTGAATCTCCTTTCTATACTAAAAACTATGTAATTTTAGTATGAATATAAAATGTATTTTTTCATAAATTTACCTTGTTTTCATTTTATTAACTTTGCGTGGTTAATATTTTGAATATATCATAGATTTGAAATTAAATAAACGGACATTAAATTTTTACATTTTATATAGAATAAAAGTTAAATAAAAGTGAGGGAAGTTTTCAAAATAGACTAGTTTTTTATTTGAAATGCAATTTGATTTGTTTCATGAAATAGATCCAGTTCCGGTAAAATCAGTTGCAACAAGTGAACATTACGTTCATTGTGTATGTTATTCGTTTTTTATCGTTTTAGAAAACTGGTTATTGTTAGTTTCGTGACAATGGAGAATTAATAATAAAAAAGAATAAATATATAAGCTTACGTAAATGTTATGTAAAATAAAATCCTTGTTTACATACGAATGTTACATTGAGGATGTCGAAAACAGCTTATGGAGGAACACCAATGACGAATCTTCGTAAAAAGATAATGAGACTAGCATGAATAGAAGCCATTCTGGACGTAAGCAATTTGTAAGGAATGAGTAAGAAAAAAGAGATTTTTATATTATAAAATATTTATTATACCTACATATAACACCTACTACTAATAATGTGTTATAATACGAATTAGCAACAAAAAGGAAAGGAATTAGAAAAATGACCTTACAAAATACTAAAAATTTAAAAAAACAAGTTGCTCCTTTTGAAAAATCAACGGCAAAAAAAAGTATTTGGCAAATCATCAATACGGTAGTGCCATTTATTATCTTATGGTACCTTGCTTATAAAAGTTTGTCCGTTTCTTATTGGTTAGCATTAGTTCCATCTCTGTTAGCAGCTGGATTTATGACACGGATTTTCATTATTTTTCATGATTGTACCCATTATTCTTTTTTTAAAAGTCGCCGTGTAAATAGAATAGTAGGAACATGTATGGGTGTTTTAACTTTATTCCCGTTTGATCAATGGGGGCATGAGCATTCCGTTCATCACGCTACAAGTGGTAATTTGGATAAGCGAGGTACAGGAGATATTTGGACGCTTACAGTGAATGAATATTTAGCAGCACCATTTAGACGCCGTTTAGCATATCGTTTATATCGCAATCCGTTGGTTATGTTTGGATTAGGTCCGATTTATGTTTTCCTTCTTAAAAATAGATTTAACAGAAAAGGTGCTAGAAAGAAAGAACGCATGAACACTTATTTGACGAATGTTTTAATTGTTGCTTTAGTAGGGGTACTTTGCTGGGCAATCGGATGGCAATCGTTTCTTTTAGTACATGGTACGATATTCTTAATAGCAGGTTCAGTAGGTATTTGGCTGTTTTACGTACAGCACACATTCGAAGATTCTTATTTTGAAGAAGATAAAGAGTGGGAATATGTGAAAGCGGCAGTGGAGGGAAGTTCATTTTATAAACTCCCGAAAATTCTGCAATTTCTAACTGGTAATATTGGATATCATCATGTTCACCATTTGAGTCCAAGAGTACCTAACTATAAACTAGAAGAGGCACACAATAATACGCTTCCTTTAAAAAATGTACCAACGATTACTCTTGCCACAAGCTTGCGTTCAATTCGTTTCCGTCTTTGGGATGAGCAAAGTAACAATTTTGTTACCTTTAAAGACGTCAAAAATTTAATTAAAAACAATGTTTCTGTTCAAGTGAAATCCGAACTGTAACTTCATCATATTTAACTGACTCCCCGTAATCATTTTTGATTTAAGGGGAGTTTTTGTTTAAATCGATATTGGGGAGCGTTTCAAACAAATAACAAAGATAATGGGTTTACAATATAAAATATGAATTTATTTTTTGTGAAGGTAATTATACAGGATTTTCTACAGAAAATAGGGAGGCTGTAAAACTAAAATCCAAAAAACGGAAAGTTATTATGTAAAAATGAGATTTGAAAATAAGTAAGTATAAAAACGCTCTTACAGAATTAGATGTAAGAGCGTTTTTTTTATCAAAATAAATTTGATAATTATCATATCTAAAAAACAAACAACATAATGTAATGTGTTTTTTAACTCATAAGTTGGCCCCAATTGGAATCATAAATTGCTCGTGAATTATAAATGAAAATGCTTATTATCAGTGTAGGATATTAGGAATGATTAGCCTATTCACTAGGCTTAAAGAAGATAAAATTTTAATGGATTATTGCTATGAATATATTGATAAAGTTCATCAATATATTCATGGAAAGGAGGAATTCAAATGAAGAGAGATGATAATAAGATTGGTCACTTTACATCTGAAAAAGGAAAGGAAGACTTTCAAATTGCCTACGATGAATCAATGGCACTTCTTCCAAAACCTAACGATACGAAAGATATAAAAACTAAATACGGCACAATTCGTGCTTATTACTTTACTAAAGAGGAAAACAAACATAAGGAGCCAATACTCTTACTCCCTGGACGTGGTGCATCTACTCCAATGTGGGTACCCAATTTAGAAGGGCTAAGGGAGAAAAGGCCTGTTTACACGATAGATTTACTCGGTGAACCTGGAATGAGTGTGCAAACGAAGGTGATTGAAAACCAAAAACAACAAGCAGAATGGTTAAATGAAGTAATTGAAGGATTAGGTTTAGAAAAAGTGCATATCGTGGGTGTCTCAATTGGTGGTTGGACAACAATGAATTTGGCCAGATATAATCCAGAGCATATTGCTACGGCTAGTTTATTGGACCCAGTCTTTGTATTTACGCAAATGTCCATAAAGATGATTCTAGCATCTATTCCAGCTTCCGTCCCTATTGTACCTAAGTTTATAAGAGAAAAGATGTTGAGTTATGTTTCTGGAGGAGCAGAAACAAATGATGATGAGCCTATCGCTAAGTTAATCGAGTCGGGTATGCGTAACTATAAACTTAAAACGCCAGCACCTGATCTATTTAGTAAAGAAGACTTAAAAAATATCAATATTCCAATACTTGCATTAATGGCTGAAAAAAGTATAATGCACAATTCAGTAAAAGCAGTTGAAACTGGGAAAAAATACGTTAAAGATATCGATATAGTTAACTGGAAAAATGCATCTCACGCAATCAATGGTGAGTTCTCTAACGAAGTTAATGCTAGGATTCTTGATTTTGTAGAAAAATATTCTAATGACAACTAAGTTGAAAGTGGAAAATATGTTGTAATAACAACTTTATCTCTATATAGCTATTTAGGGGGATTTAGCTCGTTTTTCTATCGGTTATTGGAGTCTGTGTAGTAATGGAATATAAACGAAAATCCCCTTCAAATCCTTTGGAGGGGATTTTCTAAAATACTGGAGCTGCCCTTTATAAAAGTAATTATGAAAAATAATAAATATATCTAATGTATTATTAGATTTTCCTTATATTATAGTATTGAGAATTTTATAAGGAGGTGAAAAAAGAATGGACGAGCATGTACAACCTCAACTTTCGCCACCATGGATCACATATTTTAACGAACTCAGAAATTCAATCGGAGCTGATCCGACTGTAACAGTAGGTCCGCTAATACCGACTGGTGGGAATTTTATTATTTTAGTACAAACTACGGATATTGAAAAAGCATTTGCATTAGCTACACTTCTTAAACCTACAGTGCAATTTGGCAATGTAACTGTAACTATTGTTGTTAGTGTTATTGGGGATGGAATTGTAAATCCAGTTCCTTGTCCTTTAGACGCTTTTGAAATTGCACACCTTTTTCAAGTAGCTTTAGAAAACAACTTGTATTTTGAGCAAGTTGTTGTACAGCCACAGTTCCCAGGTGGATCTAATGTTATTTTTCCAGTTTTTGCAGCAAAAGTAATTCAGTTTGTTAATGATGATATTTCCAATCTATGTCAAACATTCACAGAAGTCGCTGCAAAAGTTTTTCATGATGTAATGAATGATACTATTTGTGGTATACTAATTTTATTTTCGACAAGTTGTATTACAAGTACTGAAATTAGTGAAGAAACGGTTCAAAATACAGATACAGACCCAAAATTGTTTTATTAATTTATAAAGACATTTTCAATTTAAGAAAATGTCTTTGTTGTTTTTTGAAGTTCGCCCCCTGGTCCGGGTGTAGTAGCTCCTCTTTGAACCATCTCAAGTTTGATAATAGGGGGGCTCGCCACATATCTATCAAGCTGAAGGGGATCTTTTTTTAGCTTTTAAAAAAATCCTTCATCATTTTAACGTCTTTAATATTCACCGTCACACCTTCTACTTTATTTTTCTTCTCATCTTTAGCGATCGTAATTTGTTCCTTATTATCAACCCACACAAGAAACGCTTCTTTTGAGTCATCTTTATACGTAACGGTTATAGTAGAATGTGCAGATACTCTCTTTTTTTGATCTAGTGTGATTGTTTTCGGTGTTCCGTTTTGGACTGCTGAAGCGATTGATTGTATCATTTCCTCGTTATCTGTTTGAGATTTGGAACTAGTATTACTTGTTGTTTTAAGCATCTCAATGTTTGTAATATCTGCAGAGTTTAATGGAATGGCATTTTTCGTATTTTCTTGCTTAGTTTTTGGAGTATTATTTGTAGTAGAAGTGCTTGTACAACCTATTAAAGTTAAAGATAGAACACTTAGAGCACATATGTAAGTGATTTTTTTCATTTTATCTCCTCCTCTAATTCAATTATAACAATATTCTGTTAATTTAGGTAGTTATTGTAAGGGAAAGGTAAAATAATATTTCATCCTTACAAAATTGTCACATTCATGTAAGGTAATTCAATAGATTAGATACTTTTTCCATGTCATAATAAAGACATAAGAAAGCTAATCAAAAAACTATAAGTTATTAGGAGAGTGTCAGTCATGATTGTAACAACAACGTCTGGAATCCAAGGTAAAGAAATTATTGAGTATATTGATATTGTAAATGGTGAAGCTATTATGGGTGCAAATATTGTTCGTGATTTATTTGCTTCAGTTCGTGATGTTGTCGGTGGTCGTGCTGGCTCTTATGAAAGCAAGCTAAAAGAAGCTCGTGATATCGCGATGGATGAAATGAAAGAACTTGCAAGACAAAAAGGTGCGAACGCTATCGTTGGTATTGACGTAGATTACGAAGTTGTTCGTGATGGAATGTTAATGGTTGCTGTAAGTGGTACAGCTGTACGTATATAAGTAAATGAAAAACAGGCTCACCCCTTGAAGTTTATGCTTTGAGGGGATTTTTTTATTTTTCTTTTGCTCATGACTAAAGTTAAAATAGAGAAGGGCTGATGTACTAGCTCGCTTATTTCAAATGTAGTATATATTCTTTTCAAAGAGAAAAGTAAGAAATATAGCAATCTTTATATATGTTTAATGAAAGTGTTAATTTTATAATAAAATTGTTATTTGAGGTAATGAGAGAATTAATGGTATGAATAACTTTAGAGGCGGTTAAGGGGAATTTCCAATTTGTAATAAAAAACGGAGGTACCGAAAACCTTTAAGAGAGTTTATAGAAATAAACGATTGAGCACTTAAAGAGTTATAGTACATAAAATTTATAATGCATTGGGGGTAGTTACATTATGTTTTGGTTAGGGTGCTTTTTAGGATACGTTTTAGGTTCCGTTATTACATGTGCTCTACTTTACTTTGGGTATAGATCCAATGAAAATAAAAAAGCGGATATGCAAAAGAGGGAGGAGAGAAAAATCAATAAAAAAGGTGTATAGGATGCGGAAGGTAAGGTGATAACATTGATGCAAAAATAAAGGACAGTTACATATTTTATATGATTACTATGTACTGTCCCGCTTATTCCTTTGGATTATGAAAAATCGTTTCCTGTCTTGCTATAAATTTCATAAGCAAAAAATCCAAATAAATAGCCTATTCCAGCTCCTAAACCAACTGTAAATAGTGAATAACTTGGGAAAAATATGTCGACAATTATACCGATTAAACACCCTAAAAGCATTCCCATTGGTATTAAACTGTCTAATAAAACTTGAGCGTTTTTTGATTTTTTCTTACCTAAGTTACCGTTGTTATATTTATGCTTAAGCCTTCCAATCACATATACTACAATTCCCCCGACTATTACAACAGGCGCAATTGCCGTAAGTAACCACATGTTAAAATCTCCTTTCATCTTTCAATAGAGTCAGGTATTTACAATTTTCGTTGAGTGGGCTGATAGTAGAATGTACGCTTCTCTTATAAATTTATTCTATTTAATAACTCGTCAAAAACACTTTCCCTTTTGTTTTCTCGGCAGACTGCACAACATCAACAGCATTTTTCACATCCGCTAAGTCATACGTAGAATGCACCGTCATAAACCGTAATTGTTTATTTTCTACTAGGCGGATTAAGTGACGAAATGTCTCCTGCCATTTGTATGGTGACATGTCTTTATTCCAATGTCGTAAATGAAATATGTTAGCGTGGACTTTTGCTTTCGTGACAATCTCTGCCCAGTTTACTTGTATTCCTGATAGAAGGCCTATAGTTAAAAAGCGCCCATTTGGACGTAAGGAGAAAGCTAATTCATTTCCATCCGCTCCTCCAATAGAATCAATCGCAGCATCCGCACCGACTCCATTTGTTAATTCCATAACTGTTTCATGAAGCGGGGCAGTGGAAGTATCAATTACATATTCGGCACCAAGCTGAAGTAATTCTTCTGTATGTTTACTATTTCTTGTCACTGCAATGAGTCGGAAATTTAAAATTTGCGATAACTGAGCAAAAAGATGACCAATAGCGGATCCACAAGCATTCACTAATAAAACATCATTACGTTGTAAGTTTAACGTTTCTGTACATGTAACCCACGCTGTAAGGGGATTAATATACATTTGTGCCGCTGTGAAATCATCAATGGAATCAGGTATAGGGACTACAAAGTCAGCTGATGTTGTAACAAATTCTTGCCAAGTACCTTCCCCGCGTAAAGGTAAAACACGTTTACCGATAAGACCTTTAGAAACGCCCGCACCCACATCTTCTACAATACCAACACCTTCATAACCAGGTATATTAGGTAAAGAAATTCTATGTGCGTACGCTCCGGTTATTGGAATTAAGTCAGATGGATTAATCGGTCTAACTAGCATACGAACTAAAACTTCATTATCTTTTAATGGTTCTATATTTTTATATTCAACTTGTAATACATCTTTTGGGTTACCAAACTTATGAAATTGAATGTGTTTTCCGTGCAAGATAAACGTTCCCCCTTAGTGTGATTGGGTTAATTATAGCATTTTTAGCTTAATTGATTATTTCAGTAGCACTAAATAAAGAAGAGCAGACAGTCGCCGTTTATTCATTTAATAAAATCGTAGAAAATGGTATTGCTGTATATAAAAAAAATAATGAAAAATAGGCTCGCTTTATGCTTTGAGGGGACTTTTATTGTACAAATGTTAAAAAGATATATTAATTATGTAGCATTGTATGGAGTGTTAAATTGATTTCCTAAATAAGTTATTAGGTACATATTAATATAAGAAAAAGACGCCCTTGTGAGCGTCTTTTTCCAACTTGAGATAGATGTATCATTATTGTTCTGCTAGGGTATATAATTCTTGTTTGAAGTTTTCTCATACAAATGATCTGTGTATCAATTTGTTTTTGATATACAGATCATTTGTATGATAATTCTTATAGATAATTGCTGAATCATAATCTTACATAAATGCTTTTAAAAGTTCTTGAACCAATGGAATTACTCCACCTACAAATTTTAAAACTGCCATTGCGATTTCCATATGATTGCCTCCTTTTTTAAATAGTAAGTTGTAATAAATATTTATATCACCATTATAGTAAGCGTTTACATGAACATCGATGCATTTCGATATGCAATATTTCATATTTGTATTTGGTAATGAGGATGTAGAGGAATCAGTAACTCACCCCGCTATTTGTGGGAGTCGGGCTGTATGTAAAAGCCTTCATTTTATCAAAATGTAAGTTGCATCTTGTATAATGTAATGGTGGAGGTCAGATATGAAAAAAATAAGTTTAAATATAGATTTGGATACAAATGTATTGGAAGTGGTATTTATTCCAAGAAGGTTTATTATTTTATGGATTATACTCGTATATATAGCGTCAATTCTTTTAGAATTTCGTAATAATATTTTCTCTATAGATAGTTTTTTCTTTACAATAGTCATTGTTATTCATACTATTTTTCATTGGCATGCGAGTTCATTAAAGAATAGGCAATTGTTGTACTTCTTTTTTGTACAACTTTTCATTGTGTTTTTGGCTGCATTTATTGCAACAAATGCTTCGATAGCGATTTTTGTTGGATTAACTCCTATTTTAATCGCCCAAAGTTTATATGTTTATAACAATATATTTAAAGTAATGGCAGTTTTTACTCTTATGTATGCAATATTTTGTGCTGCAATTAGTATTAATTATGGTGTGAATAAAGTAGCTATTCTTCTCTCTATGTTTCTTTTAGTGTTAGCAATTATTGTTCCTTTTTCTTATATTAATAAGCAGCAATTTGATGCACGTAATCGTATACAGAGCTACATCCAAGAGTTAGAATCTGCATATATGAGAGTGGAAGAATTGACATTAGCTAATGAAAGGCAGCGAATGGCAAGAGATTTACATGATACGTTAGCACAAGGTTTAGCAAGCTTAATTATGCAATTGGAAGCAATAGATGCCCATATGCAAAAAGGGAATACAGGACGATCTCAAGAGATTATGAAACAAACTATGATAAGAGCGAGACAAACTCTACATGATGCAAGGTTGGTTATTGATGATTTGCGTCATACTACTAATTCATTTAATGAAGCAGTAGAGGAAGAGGTTCAACGTTTTTCTGAAGCTACGTCTATACAGGTGAGATTTACTATTCAAAGCCCCCCGCATATTTCAAGCTTAGTAAAGGAGCACTGTTTATATGTAATTAGTGAATGTTTAACGAATATCGCAAAACATTCACAGGCAACAGATGTAAATTTAAAAGTTGAATATATCGATGATCTTGAAAAACTTACTATTGAAGTTGAAGATAATGGAATTGGGTTTGACACTGGACATATCGGTAAGAATCCTGGACATTATGGTTTGATTGGCTTAAATGAGCGTGTTCGATTGATTAAGGGAGAAATACATATATTGAGTGAAAAGATGAAGGGTACGAAAGTGTATATTCAAGTGCCTATAAATAAAGAAGGAGATAGCCATGAAGTATAACGTATTAATTGTGGATGATCATTTCGTTGTAAGAGAAGGTCTGAAACTAATAATAGAAACGAGTGATTCATTTCAAATTATAGGTGAGGCTGCAAATGGAGAAGAAGCCCTTTCTTTCATAGAGAAAAAGGAGCCTGATGTCATTTTAATGGATTTAAATATGCCTAAAATGAGTGGTTTAGAAACAATTGAGGCTTTGAATAAAAAACAAAACCATACGCCGATTATCATATTAACTACTTATAACGAAGATGAATTAATGTTAAAGGGAATTGAGTTAGGGGCAAAAGGATATTTGCTAAAAGATACGGATCGTGAGAATTTGTTTCGAACATTGGAAGCGGCTATTCGAGGTGAGATTTTACTACAACCAAATATTATGGAAAAGATAGTGAAGTATAAAAGGAAAGAAGTACATGCTGATAAGGTTGAAGGGAATAACTTAACAGAAAAGGAATTGTTTGTGCTGAAAGCTATTGCACGCGGATATAAGAATAAAGAAATTGCATTCGATATGGGGATAGCTGAGCGAACGGTAAAAGCATATTTAACAAATATATACAATAAATTAGGTGTTAATTCCCGATCAGAAGCAGTAGCTGTATCTATTGAAAGGAAGTTAATTCATTTTTAAAACATTATATATGCCCAATCGTACATTATAGGCCTGCCCTTTTGTACGATTTTTTTATTTCTTTCTCATGTTATGCTTCAGAAAGTATGAGAGATTTAAGAACAATCTAATTGCATTACAATTACAGACGTTTCTAATGTAGGAAAGGAAGAAGAATAATTAAATGGAAACTTTGCTTTTAATTCCTGTAGTAATTTTCTTTATTTGGCTGCAAAGCAAACAAAGAAAAATAAACTGGATAGATATCATAACTTTTCTCATGATGATAGGGATTATTACTTATACGGCGCCGCAGCCAATGACTAGGGATTTACAAGCAGAGCTACTGGCAGTTACGCTTTTTTCTTTCGCTATTGGTATTTGGCAAGGTGGGGGAATTACAGTCTGTTATGAGGATGAAATTTTATATATTACAAATGGAAAACAGTATTCCATTTCATGGATTCTCTTAATAATTGGCAACATAATTATTATTAATATATTTGAAGGTGGATTTACATTTAATGGACCGTGGTTTCTTTTGTGTAGTGTTGTCATTACATCTGGGGTGAAAACCAGTATTCTATGTATTCTGTACAAATTAACAGTGCGGAATTGAATGGAAAATCAAAGCTGTTTTCTTTTATCCCAACATAAAACGTATTGCTGTAAGTTCATTAAAAGACTGTAGTTGATAAAAAATGAGAAGGAAGTATTGGAAGAATGGGGGAGTTAACGTAGATGTTTCTACCTATTACTATATTTGATAGGTTTAGTTGGCTGGGGAATGTTGCTTTCTCTTCAGAAAAGACTAGCAGGAATCGAGCGCTTTCGAGTGCTGAAGAAAGAGATGTTAATTTGTGTAATAAGAACTGTATAGGTTCAGTTAATAATATGCATCAAAAAATAACGATAGATTCTGTGGAATATGGTGATAATTGTGTATTGGGCCGTGCAGAACCTCATTCAACAATTGTCATAACAAGTAGTGATATGTATGTTGGAAGCGGACGGGTTAATGAGTATGGAGAATTTAAAATATATACAAATGATTATCTGGAAGAGTATTTGGTACTAGAGATTCAGTTGATAATGGGCGGTTTCTATCAAGGAAGTATAACGGTAAAGTTAAAAAGTTAAGGGATGATGATTTTCTTTTTATTTAGTAAATAAAAAGGAAGCAACCGTAGTCGCTTCCTACATCTATTAAGCCGAAGCTTTCTTCATTCTCTCAAGTAAGCTAGATAAAATATGCGTACGATAAGATTCTAGTTTTTTACCTTCATAAGTACGGATACCTAATTTTTTAAGTTCTTTTACATACCAACCTTTACTTATCTCGATGGTATGTAATTATATGATTTCGTTTGAAATCTATATTTGTGACGGCATTTTTCTATGTGCTTTTAAAAATTAGTATGACATAAGGTAAATCCCCGTTTATCTAAGAAAAAAGAGGAATCTTTCATCGATATCTGTGCTGTTTATTTACCTCCTGCCCCTGTTGTTTTCTTCCTTCTAATCCTATGATGAGATGTTTAGAAACCTTGAATACTTCTTTTATACTGCTTATGGTGAAATCTTCACCTTTATCTCTTAAAAATAAAAGTGCATGCCTTACCGAGATTAATTCATCCTTAGTTAAATCTTCTATCCAAAGCAATAATGGAAATTTTAGCTGTTCAAATTTCAAAGAAAGTCCAAGTTCTTCAAATTCTTTTTCTAACCAATCTATATTCATAATTGAAAATCTTCCTCACCATAATAAAATTGTGTTTTATCATTCCCAGTGCTGCTGCAATCTGAACATTTCCCTAAAATGATAAGGTAGATGAAAATGTTGTTTTAAGGGTTAGTATAGAATACCTAGCGAAAGGGTATTTAAAATTTCATTTATAATAGAATGGATAATCAGTTTTCTGGCATTGAAACAGTTTAAAAAGGTCTCTAATATCAAATTTTATCCTATTGATATATTCATCATGTTTTTTACGGCGGGATTTTGATAGCTGATTAACCTGCTCTTCAGAAAGGTAATGTAAGGTCTCCCGTACCTTAATTAGTACACCTTCATTTGTACAGTTCTGAGTTTTGTTAGATACCCAAAAGCGATAAATAAATCCGTTTTTCTCTAAAATTTCCAATTGAGCTTGTATAGTATTTACACTATAGTTTCGTTCCTCTGCTAAAGCATTAACAGTAGTAAAACAGAAATCATCTCCTTCCTGACAGTGTTGTGCAAGAGATATGAAGAGCCTAAAAGCCTTCATTCCTATTATAGGTAGCCAACAGGCAAAAAAGTATGGATTAAATCCTACTTTGTCTTTTTGAACGTAATCTATAAAAGGCAGAATTAATTCATAAGTTATCGTTTCAAACTTAAAAGCAGCTACTTCATGTTCAGCTATATACTGTCTTTCAAAAGATTTTTTTTTAAAGGATTCAAACTTCCCATTTTTAATCCTTTCCACTTTCTTCATTTTTTCAGTTGGTATGAACCTATAATATAGTAATTCATCCTTTGTTCCTAACAGGTTAACTTTGCGCTTCATATTTGTTCCTCCTATTTTACATTACAGGTATAATTATGAACGAGAAAAATTTTTATATAGGCTATTCTGTAAGAAGTTTAAATAATTTGAATTTCATCTCCTATCTAAAATGAAGATGAAAACCTCCAAATAATGATTTTAATGTTTTTCATTGGATTTAATAAAGTTTTTTTTGTTATTATTAATATGATTTTTGTATATAAAATTCAGGAAGTAGCGATTTATTCTTTTCTATTTTGATGAACAATTAATTTATGAATAGAGTAAACTCCAAAGTGACCGGATATTGTTTTATCAGTATAAAAAGCTATTTTTCAATAGGGTTAATTAGATGTAAGAAAAAATAAATATTCTTTAACAATGTACTCAAATTTTATAGGACTTTTCTCTTGTTCATTATTTTATTATGATAAAATAATGAATGTTTTTAATCCTAATATGGAGGGGTTTTAATATGAAATATATAATTGAAAGTGTCTTGAATTATGTAAAAAAGGAGAATACGAAATATGCTATTCTTTTGAATGGGAAATGGGGAAGCGGTAAAACTTATTTTTGGGAAAATAGCCTAAAAGATGCTATAGAACAGACAGTAATCAATGGCAAAAATCAGAAAACGATTTATGTTTCTCTTTATGGTATATCGAGTATTGATGAAATAAATAAGAGAATTGTTCTAAATAATCTTATGGAAAAAAATGAAAAAATCCAGAGCGTAGTAGACAGCAGATGGGGAGGAAGAATAACTGAATTAGCAAAGATGGGGTTGGGTGTAGTCAAAAACTTGGATTTCCCTATTTTAAAACAAGTTTTAGAAACTGAAGTAAATTATGAAAATTTATTAGATTTTACTGATACGGTTTTATGCTTTGATGATTTGGAGAGAGCTAATATTGAAATTCCAGATATATTAGGGTATATCAACAATTTCGTAGAGCATGATGGTGCTAAAGTAATTATTATAGGTTATGAAAATGAATTATCAGAAAAATTAATCAATCGGAATCTAGAATTGAAGATGCTTGTATCTTCCGTTCTGTTGGAAAAAGAAGGTTCCCTTAATCAAAAACAAGCAAATGGAAAAGTAGAGGGAAATAATATCCCGACGAGTGAAATGTTATTTACTAAAATGATTTCATTATTTGATAAAACAAACGAATATAAACGAATAAAAGAAAAATTAATTGGTAAAACTTTAACGCTAACACCAAATTATTCAGAGCTTATTAGTGATATCATCAATCAAATTTCATTCGAACCCCTTAAAAGTTTTTTAAATGAAAATTTAGAAATGGTTATTCGAGTCTTTAAAGATAGCCGTACTGAAAATATTCGCATATTGAAGCAAGGGTTAGATGATTTTGAATTAATATACCATAAATTTCAAGACAGATATAGTCATTTAGGAAATGAGATTCTTTCTTCTATTCTAATTTACACTCTTGCAGCATCATTTGAAATCAAGTCCGGTACAAAGGGAAATGAAGACCTTGCTGGTGTAACAAATGACGCATGGTTGAACTTAAGCTTTGCGAAAATGTTTAACAAAGGTGAAAAAAGTTATGTAGAATCATTTAAAGAAAAATATTATGGCTATTTAAATAGAGGAAGTGCGCTTTTCTTTTTTAAATTCGCAGAACTATTGGTTAGAAAGGGCATTTTAGATTTAGAAGTATTTGACCAAGAAATGAAAGCTATTGAAGCAAAAACTGAAGAAAGTACGCCTCTCTATTTACGGTTTATAAGAGATGGGTATTGGGAATTATCTGACGAGGAATTTTTTGATGCAGAAAAACAAGCCTACGAGAAATTAGTCAACGGAGAAGTGTATTTTGTTTTGTATTTCCGTGCGTTTACATTGTATAGACACTTAATTGAAAAGGGTTTAGTTCAAAAGGAAGTAAAAGATATCAAAGAAGAATTTATGAAAGGTATAGATTTGGCAGCTGAAAATGCTGAATATTATACGGATATGAGCACATATTTTATTAGTTCCATGATAGAACCAGAAGACTATGATGCTATAGAATTCAAGGGAAAAGTGATTGCAATTAATCAAGAGTTAGGTGAAAAACAAAAAGAACAGCAAATACAAGAGTTAATGACATGTATGACTACGGATTTCAGTAAATTTGTACACGATATGAGAGAAAAATATTTTTATGTTCCAGTTTTCATTAATTATGATGTGGACAATTTATTGGATGGATTACTTTCATTATCTAATCGAGAGGTAATTACGTTTACTCAAATTTTTGAAAAAAGATATACGTATAAGGAAGACATTGAGACGTATAAATTTTATTTAGAAAAAGATAATTTATCTTTATTAAAGAATAAAATAAATGAGTATATAAATGGAAAAGATATGACATTGAAGTTATCTTTGCTTAAAGATTTATCACAATCTATTGAAAAGGTAATTCTAGAATTAGAGAAACCTGAACCGAAAGAGGATGAAGGATTACAAGAAACTAAAAATGTTGAAGTGGAAATAGAGGAATGATATAAGTAACGTACAGAGAAAGCTACTAAAAAAAGAAGTAATCTAAAATTTTACTTCTTCAAAGAGGAAGAATAGTATGAAATGAGGAAAACTGTACCAATATTGGTGCAGTTTTTATGTATTAACGCATTGTGAAATTTCAAAATAAGGTATACGGTGTAATCCTTCACCGAGTCTGAGAGTTTTTCACAAAGTTTGCTGAAATGATGCTAATTAAATTCAATTAATTTCTACTACATTAAAACTTTTAATATGTTCTATGAATATTATGATTCCATTGATGTCTAAATAACCGAAATTTTCATTTGAAATATCCTTCCTCAGTCTGTTTTGCAAAACAGACTGACTTTGTTCGTAAATAATCTGTTGCATTTGTCCTTTTGTTAAATGAAATGTGACTAGAATTTCTTTTGGCATTTGTTAACCCTCCTATACTATTGAGTTCATTGTTATAGTAAACTTATTTACGTATGTCGTAAAAATCGTGAAAATTTATTTTTGGGGTCGGGAATTTTAAATTCATCTATCTAAAATTAAAATTTAAAAGATATAAAAAATTAAATGATGCATTCTTAAGGAGGTTTTTATTAATGTTAGATATCTTTGATGGAAATTCTAAAGTCTATAAAAAAATTATCCATGAAGCGCTGGGTATTGTTGTTGAACATTTTATGGAAGTGGGAAGCAACCTTGATTACGATGCAATATACGGAAGTGTATTTCCACTACATAAACAAGATGAAGAAGATAGAGAAAATCAAGGAGTGGCTTTTCTCAAAAAATTGCATAGAGAAATCATTGATAAATTTTCTCATGAATTTTCCCCTTTAAAAGAATATGTTTTATATCATATTTTGTTGTTTGTTCATGAAGGGTCAGAAGGAACCTTTTTACTTTCCGATACGATTCAAAAATCCTTAAAGAAGAGAGATACAAGTAGTCTTGATGAAGATGAATTAACTTTAATTAAATCCATTGAAACGCCAATAGAGTTAATTGAGGTTTGTTTTGAGGATTTTGATTTCCTTTTGGTTGCAGAAATATTTGCCATATACAAAACCATCCCCGAATTTGTAACTGATGTTCTTCATGTTGATTTAGAAGATTATAAAGACTTGATGCCTGATGACATCTTATCTGAGTACAATCAAATTCAAAAATATCGCAACCCTGAAGGAAAGAGCACCAAACAGTATGCAGACGTTAAAGCAGTAACAGAAACTATAAATAGCAAAGATGATTTTTATAAAAAAGTGGAGTCTTTAATTGCTACGTTCAAGCATTATATTGAACACAAAAAAGGACATACTCTTTTCAAGGGTAAAATGGGACAAGCTAACGAAAAACAGGTTCAAGCAGCATTCGGTATGATGGCTAAAAATCTACAAGAATCCGGAATTGTAATCTCACCAGAAGTTGACACCGGCAGAGGAATCGTTGATTTTCAATTATCGAAAGGTGCAGATTGCCAAGCTCTCATAGAACTTAAGTTAGGAAATCACAGAAGGTATAAAGATGGTTTAAATTTCCAGCTCCCTGCCTATTTATTGACTGAACAAGTTGATTATGGGATTTTTGTTTTGGTTTGTTATACGCAGGAAATCTATGAAGAAGCGAAATCTTTGCACCAAGAAGCTGAAGAACTTAGTCAAAAATACAACAAGAAAATCCGATTCGAGAGAATAGATGCCAGTGGAACATTAGAAACCGCATCCAAAATTCGAGCAGAGAAAGATATGGGTTTTAACTAATATCCTCTTTTTAAAAAAGTAGCAACCAAATCGGGGTCCCGCCAACATAACGCGAATTTCGTACGCTAAGCAAATTAGATAAGAAATAAGCAGGTTTTTATCACGTTAAGAGTAAAACTATTTATGAAAAATAAAATTCTTAAAAAATGGAGAGCCGATACCATAAACCTGCATTATTAATGTAGAATTTTGATGCTGGTTCTTTATTTACTAAAATAGCAAGTTAGTGAATAAATTGTTCATATTTTTTCGAGAGAAGGTTAAGCAATGAGAGCACCGTATCAAGTATTGATATTTCCTTATATAAAAACTGATGATTCCATTCAATATGCCATTTTTAATCGAAGTGATTATGGTTATTGGCAAGGAATAGCTGGTGGTGGAGAAGATGGTGAGACTCCTATTGAATCAGCAAAACGGGAAGCGTTTGAAGAGGCTGGTATTATAAGAGAATGTCCATATATAAAACTAGATTCTGTGTCTTCATTACCAGTAGAGGACGTAATTGGTGAATTTCTTTGGGGAGAAGATGTTTATGTAATAAAAGAATTTTCTTTTGGAGTTAAAGTTCCTACAAAAAATATTAAATTATCTAAAGAACACTTCAATTATAAATGGTTGTGCTTTGAGGAAGCCGTAACGCTTTTAAAATGGGATAGTAACAAAACAGCTTTGTGGGAATTAAATAAAAGGCTGTTAAAATAATTTAAGTGTTAGTTAACAAAGCCGATAGTGGAGCGAGAATTAAACAACTGAACAAAGCTTTGCTACATTACCTATGTAGCAAAGCTTTATTCTTAGCGTACGAAATTCGCGTTTTGTTGGAGATACCCAAAATCTCTTTGTAGAGAGTCGGCTCTTGTTTGTTAATCTAGCTATTGAATCCTATTACATAAATAACAAAACGTGCTTGAATCATAGTCATAAAAAAGAGTGCCAAAACTGGTTCTCTTTTTTATGAAGTGTCCACATTATGTTTTAACGGAACCTTTATTTTCGAAACCGATTGGATATCCTGTTTTTTGGTTTAACATCCCCAATTGGGAGAACCTGCGGTTCTTCTTTAAGTTCCTCTTTCTCTTCGTAACTTTATGCAGTTTTTAATCCTCCTTTCAAAATTTTCTTTATTTAGTATACTGGGAATCATAATTGGTACAAAAAAACAGTGTGAATTTTTATGCGAATTCCACTGCTTTTTTAATGTTATTATATTTGCTTTTATACCTGTTTTTGTATCTGCGGGTACTCCAAAAGAGAATAACTTACTTATCCAGATAGAGCTTTCCCTCATAGAAATGTTCTTGGTAAGTTAAATAATGTTATTAAGTTTCACCAGAACTTTTTCCCTTTTGAAGTTAGAGTATCCTTCATTTTTTCTAGGATAGGATAAATTTCATTTGAATCGCTTAGATGGAAATTTTCATGTTTATCATGTATCAGATTAGGGTCAATATCACCAATAATTTCAGGGAAAGAATCTTCTAGTTGCCAAGAATCTTTCAAAAGTACATCTATGTTATTATTTTCAAGAAAATTCACTGAAAAAGATAGTAATACTAAATTGCTTTTTCTTATGAACTTTGCATTCAAAATGGTCTCAAGTTGGCTCTCATAACAACATGGTATAAAATTATTATTGTCATGTTCAGCTCTTAAAATTTGTGCCGAATTAGAAGCGTCCCACTTGTTCTTATCTGTTATGTGGTAGATATATGCGGAATTACCTTCAGCTTGACCAGCCCAATTATCCGCCCAACGTCTAAGTGTTCCGTTCATTATACTTGGTAAAACATTCTGTACCATTGTATCTAATCCATTATAAATAGGGTGTTTAGAGACTTTATCCCAGTTACATTCATTTTTCCTATATGTCCATACTTTCTCAATTCGTTCTTTAATTCGTTTTTTCGTATGCCGCCTATTCTTTCCAACTTTTTGAATGTATTCTTCCCAATGACTTTTCCCTCTTTTAGTATTACATGACTTACAAGCTGGAACTACATTCCCCTTATAATCTATGCCTCCATCTGCAATTCTATCTAAATGTTCTTTTTCAAATACTTTCTTTTCGCGGTCACAATAAATACATTTATTATCAAAATAATCAACGATTTTTTTCCAATTATCTTCCTTGTACCAATCATTATCTATATCAAATTCATTTTCAAGATATTCACCCAAGTATCCTAAAAAATATCTCCTAACCGAATCTGAATGTTTTGCATATCTCTCACTTTTCCCCATAATATCTCCCCTTTGACTACTGGCTATAATTATTTATTTTAAGGGAACTTCTCTTAGTGGCATAGAAATTTTTCTAGACTAAAACAAATATTATCTAAGTAGTTAAATAAGTTACTTGATATAATGTAAATATAATTGGAAAAAATTTAATATTCCAAAGAGCAGATGGAGAAGCAGTGATTTAGCATCTATCTTTATATGTCATAAGGAAACGCAGTAATTATTCCATGAATTGAGCAGGTTTACACTTTAATTAATTTTAATGAACAAATCATAGGATAACTTGGGGGGGAAAGGTGTGAGTGAATCAATTTCAATTCAGTGTCGTCTTATTGGGGAACACCCTAATAAATCACTTTTTTCTGAATGGCTATCATACGAAGATTTACCTTCTTCAGAAAACAAGATACATAGAAAATTAGGTGAAATTGAGGGTATGCGGCAATATGCTATAGAACAAGTTGCAGATTGGATTATTAAACATCACATACCTGATACTACGATTAATAGGTTAAAAAGAAAAAGGGAAATGATAATTAAAAAGTATGGTTTAGATGAGTATTTAAATCAACAGCAAATGCTTCCAGTTGCAGATAAAACAATGAGGGGAAATGGGGCGGAAATAATTTTTGCTGAGTATCTTCAAGCATCAACTCCTCTTCAAATTTTATTATATAAATTAAGGTATAACCCAAATGTGAGTCAATCGATAAAGGGTGATGACGTGCTTCTATTTAATAAGGAGAACCTTCATGAAAGGGTTCTTTTAGGAGAATCAAAATTTAGAAAAATACCTAACAAGGCTGTAATAGAGGAAATAACAGATGAATTCGGAAAAAAATTAAAGCTTCCGTTATCTATACTTTTTGTTGCAAATAGGCTTAGTGAATTAGGGGAAGAAGAAATGGCTGATGAGTTAGAAGAATTAAATATTGATGTTAAACGGGGAAAGGTTCCTGTGACTAATATTGGTTTTCTGTTAAGTAATCATAATACAGCTGCAAACGTAGAAAGGCATTTGTTTTCTGAAAACCCTGATTTTATATTTTTGTCGTTGGGTTTAGAACAGCCAGATGAATTCATATCCCAATGTTTTGCCCTGGCTAATGAAAAATTAAAAAGGGGAATTCAAGATGAATAATGAAAAAGCCACTAGTTTATTAGAGCAACTAGAAAATGACAGCTTAATTCAAAACTTAATTGCTCAAAGTGATTCACGTTATATACTTTTTAATGTGCAAGAATCAGTTGGAAACTTTCCGAATTACACAAGTGGTTTAGATGAAAAATTAACTAGTTCAGCAATGTCTTATTTGTCTATAGGTTGTACATTGGCTGAAAATGGTAGTAAAGGACAATCAATTTTTCCATTGGAAAAAGGTGCAACTATTTTAGAAAATATCTATAGTCCGATAGCGAATAGAAACGAGTACAGTTCTTATTTTATTCTTACAAGTTCACTAGCATTTTATGCAGCAAATCAATATTCAAAGTCTTTTATTATAATGAAAAATACCCAATTTGATACAGTGATTGCTGAATTAATATCTAATTTCTTAAGAAGGCAATACGGTGAACTCGATAAATTACTTTCTGAAATATTCTTAAGTAATGATTATGATGGTACAGCGATAGCTGAATCAGACGAAGAAGTTGCAAATAATAAAATCTACGTTCTAATACTATCAAAATCATTATCAAGTCTTCTTGAATTTATATATTCTGGAAGTGATGAATGGCTGAATAAAGCAAAGGATTATTTATTAGATTTATTAGAACTTCTCGCTATAGATGCTGAACCCTCTTTATGGTGGGTTGTAAGATTATTTATATTGATTGTTGATGGTTTTCAAGAAAACTCTCTTTGGAAGGCTATACCTCCTAATATAAGTGATGAAGATGGAGTAGTTAGTAATTACATAGAAACACTGGCATTCCAAAAAAGTCCGGTAGTTGAATTATTTTATTCTCAGAAAATTGCTTTACCAAAAGTATTAGATAGTAAAGGTGCTGTAGTAAGTATTCCTACTAGTGCGGGAAAAACGAGAATCGCAGAGTTGTCCATATTAGATTGTTTGGTAAAAGATTGTGATAGTAAAATTCTGTATCTCGCACCATTTAGGTCTTTAGCCTTTGAAGTAGAGGAATCTATTTCAAAAATCTTTGACCCCTTAGGTTTTGAAGTATCTCATCTTTATGGAGGCACACAATTTAGTAAGCTAGATGAAATGGTTATTAATGAATCTAGTATTATAATTGCAACTGCTGAAAAGGCAAAAGCAATTTTAAGAAGCAATTCAGAAATTAAAACTAAGATAAAGCTCATAATTATTGATGAAGGACACCTTATAGGTCCAGAAGAAAGATATGTTTTAAGTGAAATGCTTATTGAAGAATTACGTCTTTATACAGAAAGAAACGATGGGAAAATGATTCTGCTATCTGCTGTATTACCAAATTCTGCTGAAATTGCAAATTGGATATCTGGAAATGAAGAGATGGAAGTTAAATCAAATTGGCGACCATCTACTCAAAGATTCGGTTTACTTGAATACACCGGTAACAACGTCAATATTACATGGAAAGGTGAACTGGAGTCATTTAATAGAAACTTTATTAGTCCTTTTAAAGTTAGGCGACCGAGGTCTGAGTATATATTTCCACGAAATAAAAAACAGGCTATTGCAGCCACGGCATTAAAGCTTAGTTATTCTGGTTCGGTACTAATTTTTGTTTGTAAGAAAAACATGGTTCTTTCTCAAGCTAAAGAAGTATTTGAAGCAATGGGTGAGAACAAGGAAGAGCATAAATGGTTTAATCAGAATGACTGGAGTGTTTTTAAATTAGCTTGTGATGAAGCATATGGTGAAGAATCAGTAGTTTATCAATATGCAAAGTATGGAGTATTATGTCACCACGCTGGTCTACCAACAGAAGTAAGATTGTCTATCGAAAAACTAATGAGAAAGGGAAATTCCAAAATAATTGTTGCTACATCTACACTAGGACAAGGTATTAATATCGGTGTCTCTACCGTTATTATGGCTAATGTTTGGTATGATGGAGAAAATAAAATTAGTGTTAATGATTTTTGGAATATTGTAGGAAGAGCGGGGCGGAGTTTTGTAGACAGAGAAGGTAAAATCTTATTTGTAGTTGATTCTAGTCAGGCTGGATGGAGGGCTAATAGGGACAGAAGGTTAGCTCTAGAATATTTTGAGAATAGCAATCAAGATGAAGCAATAAGCGGATTATTATATATTGTTGATTACGTTTATAGGATTGCAAAAGCTTCAAATGTTAATTTTGATACTTTATTACAAATGATTGCTGAGAATGACTACTCCTCTATAGAACAGGAATATACTGAAGGATTAATCACCCTGTTTGATTCGATAGATGATACCTTGTTGGCATTAAATCTTGAATTAGAAAGCTATGAAGATGAGGATGCTTCTGCATGGGTAGATGATTACTTTAGGTATTCGTTGGCATACATACAAGCTAGGCACTTTGAACAATTTGATGGAGAAGACGTTATTTCATTTCTGAAGGCAAGAAACAAAGGTGTATTAAAATTAGCAGGCGAATCTTCGACATGGAGGGGATTGGTATCATCAAGTATTCCACTCCGTTCAGGATTATTTATTAAAAATGAATTATCTTTAATATTAGAGACTGTAAATAGATATCAAAGTTCAAATAAAAGTAGTGAAGACTTTTTCTCTTTTCTAAAAGAGACCGAAATCATTGTATCAAGGTTCCCATCGCAGCAATTCGTTTTTACTGAAATATCAGATGATATTAGAGAAATATGGATAAAAGGTCAATCAATCAGCTCTCTTGATGAAGGAACATTGAAAACTTGTAATCATTATTTCGGCTTCATACTGCCGTGGGGGATAAGTGCAATAGCTAGGATGTTGTCTACTTTAGACCTGGAAAATGAGGTTAAAGAGTATGAAAACTTGACTGTTTTAGTTCAAATGGGATTGCCTAATATTTTTGCTGCTAAAATTTATTTAGCGGGTATCCAATCAAGATTAGCAGCTACAGAATTGAGTAATGTACTAGAACCATCAATTCAAGAACTAAGCATTAAACGGTTAAGGGTTGAAATTACTAAGTCATTTGATGAGTTGGTTGATATTACTGAGAATACTTTAAAGTGGGTATCACTGCTAAAATCTCTTGAAACAAACAATTCTGGTTATTTTGTAGAATTATCCAATTTCACCTTTGAAGGTGATGTTGCAATTAAAAGTAATATTTTGAATGCTAAGCAATATCAAGAAGGAACTTTCCTTTGTAGTCCAGATTATGATGAAAAAGTGAAAGTTGAAGTAAACGACAAATTCCCCTTTGATAAGTATGCAAATGATTTTGGTGTATATTTTTCATTTAATAATAGTGAATGGTCTTTAAAAGCTAGAAATCCATATATGAAATTTAATCCGTTTACTTAACGATTTTATATCTATTGCTGCTTGGAAGAATTTTTGACAGGGGAATTTACGGTGGCTTTTTATGGTTCGATTTATTTTGTTAAGTGAATATTATTCTTTTATTGTCATGTGAGAACGCGATTGAGTTTCAATATTAATTATGAAAAAGGAGATAACAATCTACCATTTATATCTAAAGATAGGATAGTCTTAATTTTAAAAAAATGAAATGAGTTCGGTTTAACAGAACCTAATAAAAGTGGCAAGAACATATTTGATATGTATAATATGTTCTTGCTTTTAATGGTAGTGGTTTTATCAACCACTACCTAAATATACCTCTACTTTGAAATATGTGATTGAGGAAGAGTGCATTTAGCTTAAAATAAAAATGTTTAACTTTGAACACAATTCGACAATATAAAGTATAATTCAATCGAAAATGTCATCAAAAACTTCTTTTTTAAGCTTTTCGGCTTTTGATTTGGATTCACGTATAACTGCATTTTTGGGAGGGCTATCCTCATAATTTGATTCTATGGTGTCAGAGTAATCAACTTTAGAAAGCTCTTCGTCTTTGAAATCATCTTCATCAAATTCGTCATTATTAAAATGGACAAACGAAGATTGGATTTCATCTTCTTCGTCTTCTTTATAATCAGGTGTTGTAATGGAATTATAGACTTGAATCAGCTTGCTTAAATCATACTCATTGTTTTTATAACCGTCAACGTTGAACATCTCTTTATTTTCTGTGTTCATGCCGGAAGAAATAATGTTTTCGAGGTACAAAGCGTACTCATACATTGTCCCGTAATGATGTTTTCTTAAAAACTCCTCATAGATTCGAATCTTAGTTCGAAGGGATTTATTTGTCTTTTCTGCTTTCGACAATTCACCTTTTACTTTTTTAAATCCTGCTTGATGGGACCTTTTCAAAGCCTCGTTTTCTTTTTTGAGAGCTTTAATTTGCTCAGCAAATTTAAGGTTTTTCTCAAGAGCTGCAACGTGTTTCTCTTGCAACTCACCATAACTTACATGAACCTTCTTTCGGTTTGATTCTAAGCGACTTAGTGCGTTTTCTAACTTGGTGGAAGTGTTGTTTTTCTCTAAGAATTTCTTTACATTAATACCCTCATAGACGGGCAGTTCTTGCGAACTGGCTGTTTGTGAAAGTTTTTTTGTAAGTTCTTGATTAAAGCTTTTAATATACTCTTTTATCTCCTTGTCGCGATTAAAATGATAATATTGTATATTAAAGCCAAGCTGTTCCCTGATATAGGATGCAACTTGTGCGGCAACCAATTTTTTGGTTACATGTTTGTGTTTTTCGATGTACAAATCAATGAAATTTTGCAATTCCTTCGTTTTAAATTTGGCATCTCTACCGACTTTCTTAGTCATTTAAACCCCTCTGTTTGTTTTAGTTTTTCTTGCGTTTTAAGATATTCATTTGCTTTCTGTTGGATGTTTAATAACGTTCTTGTCATGACTTCTTCATCTTTGAATGTATATTTGTAATTCCGTATAATCTTCAATAAAAACTTGCCATCGTCATTCATTTTCTTCTCCAAATCAGCCTTGCGGGTATTCAACACTTCCTTATATTTCTTGTTATGGCTTACAAAAAAGTCACAGTTGAAACAATCACCGATGATGTCTGTAGTAGTCTGTTTAATACAGTCTGTAATATCATTCTTCAAAAATTTTGGAGAGAAACATTTACCCCCATCCACGTCTTTAAACGGTTGATTTTTCCGATTTAGTTGTAGCTGGATGTTCCCAAGTGTTATTTCCTGATTAAAACTCACCTCTCCATCATTAATTACGGTATTACGAAATTCTTGGAACTTATCATAAGAGATACATTTTACAAATTGGTCGATATGACCGAAGTAATGGTAAGATTGATTAACACTTCCATGTCCTGCAAAATCTTTTATCAATATCGGATTAACACCATTCAAAATCATGTTTATTAATGCAAAGTGGCGAGTGTCACCAAGTTGAATCTTCATTATTTCCTTGGAGTTAAGAGGCTCATCTTCGCTACTAACCTTCGGTTTATCTTCGTTGTAACGAGAATCTTCCTTGTATAAAACTCTCAAATTCATCCTGTCTTGAAGGATTTCCTTATAAAAAGTCGTCAGTGTCCGATTTAACCTATTCTGGTTGATTCTTTTGTTTAAATTATTCTCCGCACTTATCATTTTCGTAATGAGATGGATACTACTTGAGTTTTTATGCTTAAGCATAGTTGTTGCATGATACGCTTTCCAAGATAAAAGGAGTTCGGAGGTTCCATATTGTTCAGTCATCCATTTATAGTCCATTATCATTGCGGCAATATTATTAGAAATAGGGTAGTCATGTAATGTGTAATCATCGTCTAAGTTGTGTTGAATACTTATATTCCTTTTACGCCCTTTAAGCGAGCTTCTTCTAATGGTCAATACATAATTACCCTCATTATCTTTTTTTATACATTCCCTAGGAATCAGCGTAAATTCAGTTACTCGTAAGGGGAGAACGTTGGAAATCTTCCAAAACAGATACAGTGGATAAAAAAATAGCTTTTCATTATCATTTGCGGAGAATTCCCAAAATTGGTCTAAGAGCTTATCAAAGTAAAAGTATGATTGAAATTCAGCCAGCTTCCTCCGATTCATATCTTTTCCAGATTCCGTGTTTTCATCTAACAATACTTGGTCCAATTGCAATGCTTCGATAAATTCCTCTGTATCTTGAAGAGGGTAAAACTCCAAAAACTCAATAAGTAACTCTGGTCCTTGTTTCATAGGTGCTTTGAGTCCAGTTAACCAGTTTTTAGCCTTTTGATGGGCAAAAAAGGAAGTGTTTTGTATTACCTTCTTAGTGAACCATATAAAGTCTTTGATAGTCACGAGTACGAATTCATTTAGCTTAAAAACAATGAAGATTTTGAAAGCATCAACAAAATCAGCATAGGTTCCCATTTCACGATTTTGTTTTGCTAGTTGTGTTCTAAAACTCACTTCCGAAAAGTTAAATTTCAAAGTAAATGTGTCTACCTGGTTCGTAACTACCCAGGCATTGTCTTCAAAAAAAGAGTTGAGAATAATCCCTTTCTCTTTAAATTTTGCAAATTCATCTCTTGCTCTTTCAATAGAATCCATATCAAATTCAATAAAATCTACTACATAAACTTCAGAATCAGTTATTTTTCTCCTAACAGCTAACATATATCACCTCGTGACTATTGTAGAACTTCGTTCTTTACGGAAACGCCGCTAACAATTTCTTTATATAGCGAAAGGTCTTTAACACCATAAACATATTTAAGTGTAGTGATAATCTCATTTAAAATAGGCTTAATAACTTGCTTTAAAATCATCTCGTTTTTCAGTTTGGATGCCGAAGTTTCGCTCTCTTCTACTTTGTCTGCTAAACTTCTTACCTGTTGACCTACAAGATGCAACGAGCTAATTAGATATATTTCCTGACCACAACCAATACAATTCTTTCTTTCCGGATAAATACAACCGTTGCCCATAGCTACTGAAATACAGTTCATATTCTCCTGTTTTGCAGATGCCGTATTACATGCGATTTTATCTACAAATTTATGTATAGCTGGAATATCGGGCACATTTCCCTTAGAAAAGTGCCTAATTATCCTTTGAACTTCCAACTTTGCTCTTTCAATAGCCTTATCGTGGGTTAAAAGCAACCTTTCCCCATCGTAAGGGGAGTATGGAATAAGCTCTTTCATTTTTTCAGTTTGTTCTACATGAGGTAGCTTTTTTACTGTTTCCTCACCTTCCAGGGTCATCAATAAGAGGAATGGTACAAAGCTACAAACACCTCGCTCAAATAATTCTTTTATTAGGATGTTCGAGTTTGTCATTCCTGACATGTATTTTAGATAGATGGATGTTGTATCTGAAAGCTCGCCAGGAGAGAACTTATGACTTCTGGCAATACTGGCTAATACGTGTCCTGAACCCAACTTTTTTTCGTCTGCTTTTTTAGCCATTAGATTGAGATATGTTTTAGACCCACGCTCATTTTTGAAATTATCACCGAATATATCAATAAATTCAGGACCGAAGAATGTATGCTGTACACGCTTTGTGTCTACATTTTCCGTCAATAAGCTCTTACTGAACCTTGAGCATCGACGATGCGCCTCGCATAATCCAAGTAACATTCCTAATCTATAATGTGTACTGGTTGGAGGTTCAAACACTAAGTCAGGAGGATTGTATCTTTTTGTTTTTTGGGGCTTACGTTTGAAGTAATCAATCCTCATTTTCACATCTTTTACTATGCTTTGAGCCATTTCTTCAGTGAATTGTCCAGTTTTGACCAATTCTATAAACTTTTCAGCAACCATCGGTTTGTCGGTCCTTGTATCTATTGGAAGCTTAGGATGGGGGATATTGCGCATATCCACCGCCCTCCAGGCACAAACATAATGTAATAAGCAGTAGAGCCAAACTGATGCAAAAGCCCTTCTTGTAGTAGCCTTCTCCATGTAATCTTCAAAACACGGATGAGTGTCATTTAACAACAATAAACCAAAGCGAAAGAATTGCTCTTCAGTATAAGGTTGTACTTCTCTTTTGGATACTTTTTTTTCAGTGGCTTTTTGGTCATATTTATAATCATTAACATATCTAGTAGGGTACTTGTTTCGTAATAGATTTATGAAGTCGCAAAACCGTTTACTGGTGATTTTGTTAGTCTGTTCTTGTTCAATTTTACCTACAAGGAGTTCCATTTCTTCATCGGTATGTTCCGTTAACTCCTTTTGTAAGTCAAGTAGAAGTTTGTAAATGAGTTCCACTATAGGAAAAGTGATACCTTTTACGTTTTCAAATTTAGATAAAATAAATTTACGAAATTCATCTGTTGTTATAGGTATCAATAGGTTCTTTTTTTCCTCTAGCATAATTTCGAATTTAAGTTTATGATAACTTTTATTTCCTTCGAATTTAGCTTTATCCAGTCTTAATTTATTTAAAGTAAACTGTTTTACTTTATCTAGGTCTGCTTTTTCAACAAACACATTGCCATGAAAAGGGGTCTTCGCATCCGTTATTACAGTGATTCCTGAATTTCTGAGCCATTTTGCGATTAAGGTGATGTTTTTCTGGGGAGCGAGTTCCCCGAAACCGTGTCCTTCCGCAACTTCGATTATCACTTTAGTTAACATTACTGTTCTATTTTTAAATTCAAGCCAGCGTTGAACTTCTGATTTCGGGATATAGCTGCCTGTTCCAGTCTTTAGAGAAACGTCATTGAAGAACGTAGTAACAGTGACATGGGAAACACCTAATATACTGGAAGCCTGTTGGGGGATATAATAATCTCTTTCTAATTTTTCTGGACTCAAAACTTTCGACTTCATTACTTTACCGATTTTCCTCATTGTTTTTAAAATTTCAGACTTTGATTTTCCTTCCTCTTTCATATCGAGCAAAACTTGTACATCTCTAATGGGGATATAATACTTCATGCCATATCGTACATATATAGGAGCAAGATGTTTAGAAACAGTATCACTACCAACCTTTAGTATTTCTGTGAATTGGAGGATGGTGAGATAGTTTCCTTGTAATTGTTTTAATGTCAATCCTTCGCTTTCGAACACTTTCAACACCTTCTTTATAAACCAGAATTAAGTACATCATCAATCATTTCGGAATTCACTTCGTTGTGAAGGTCCAGCAATTCACTTTTATTCGTGAGATAAATGAGTGCTGTGTTCAAATCTTTATCACCTCTCCAACGAGCTATTCCATGTATGTCTTCCCCTGAAAGAACTAGTTGAACAGAAAACCAATGCCGTAATGCATGGGTGGATAATTCATTTGTATCTAGCAACTCTGCATAAGCTCTTAATTCGTAATCATCAGACTCAGAAAGAACCTGAACCAAGTGAGTGTGTACCAAAGTCTTAAACTTCTCGCGATAATCCTGTACAGTCATAGCCATTCCTTTCTGATTAACAAACAAAGGGGAATAACCTTTATCAATTTTCTGTTGCTCCAACCATTTAATATGTTTTTTATGCAAATGGTTAAAGATTGGTAGAAACTTCGGATAAACATATTGGTCACGTCTCTTTTTTATACCCCCCACATAAACTCCATCGGAGCGCATTACATACTGGTTTTTTAAGTTGATTCGAAATCTTTGTATTTTACCGCCCACAAGCCTAGCTGAGACACCTCCACCATCAATGGGACATATTTCCTGTCTAACGTTACAAACTTCGCCTGCTCGAAGCCCTGCGAAGGCTTGAAGGGCAATAGCTAATGTAATTTGAGGATATATTACTTGGCTAAGTGTCAGCAAAATCCAAAATACCTTACTAGGAATGTCCCTAAATATTGTGGGTGAAATGGTTTCTGTAACTTGTACAGAAAATGGAGTTTTATTCACGACAATTTTTTCACCTTGTTTGTTCTTTATTTCTATTTGCTCCAACATTTTTTTGCCATATATATGAGTGGCTTCTTTTCTATGTATCTTCTGTATCCATTCATAAAACTTAGCTATCTCCATCATAACTAGGTTTATGGTTTCTTCTTTCTTGCGTTTTTTATTACCTATTTCACCATCCGCATAAGCTTGTAAAAAGCGTGTCCCATGTTCAATCTTAATATTTTTTATATCTATGATTTTAAAGTAAGAGTACATGTCGATTAGTAGATAGTTTAAAAACATGGAGATGTATCTTGCTCTTTTTAAAACTGTCGAGGCTTTCCTGCTATCCAAGCTTCTACTTCTGTTATATCGAAGGTATTTACTGTATGGAGTAACCTCCAGGACGGCGTTACTATCCCTATGTTTTAAAACAATAAATAGAAATTCTTTTGGAACTCCATCTTCGTAAACCAGTCTATGAGAAGCAACACCAAACTTAAATTGTTGTAATTGCTTGGCTGTGGTTCCCCCATTGTTAGGGAATTGAACTACATTGTTTTGCATCTAATTACACCTCATCAATCTCCTTAATTGCCTATCCAATACGTTTTGTTTGTGTAGTTCCTCTAATTATATATCTATCGTTTTTTATATTTTCTAAGCCCCTCCCGCTAGGAGCTACGTCCTCCTCCAAAACCAATAAATCCTTATCATAATTCCAAAATAAAATAAACGAAATTAATTCTTGTTTTTAGTATATCAACGTTCATTTCGTTTGTTAATATAAAAATAAATGAAATAAAAAAGACACCTTTATTATCTAAGTGTCAATCCCTTATTATTATTTTGTTTGTTATACCTACGTGCTTTGCTTCCGAAATACATGTGATCGCTCCCCTTCAACTTTGTTTATTTATTCTGATTGCATATGGAGGTACAGGTAATATAATGAAGGAAATGAATTTCGCGCGAAAATGGTTAACTTTGTTGCAAAAGACATATATACTAAGGATAGTATATAACGAGGTGGGCAAGACGTGATTATAGAGAAGCACGAAATTCAAATTGACCAAATTACGAGCGGTAAAGTGAATATCTTTACTTTCTATAGAAATAGAAAGCAAGTTGATGATCATTTTTTACGTTTACAAGAACCATCGCTTACAGCAAACTACTTCTTCCATTTTCATTTTGATGTAGAGAGCTTGCATCTACTGCAGGAAGAGTTTCCAGGCGTATATCCGTACGACGGTAGTGAAACGATTCACGACTGGACGGAAAAGATGAAGAAAGAATTGCAACATCAGATCCAAACAGGTAAATGGAATAAACGCGTACGTATCGGTAATCGCATTCTAGATGTGGCGTTTACGTGGTGTGACGAAGATATAGTAGAGTGAAAAAGAAGCGGATGACGCTTCTTTTTTTAGCGCTGGAATAAAACGAGCTTACCTGCAGAAGATGTGCAGCGATGTGTTTTTTCGTACAATCCTTTTTCTTGTAAAATAGATTCACCTTTTGCTTTCGCTTCTTTTTCAGTTGCTGCCTCGAATGATTCGTCTAATGCTTTTGAACCATCTTTTTCAAAGACTGTTAGAACGTATACTCCCATGAAAATTCCCTCCAATAATTAAAATCAGAATCTTATAACTATTTTGTCATAAATCGCTAGAATATGCAAAGAAATATATGACATTGCATGTTACAATAAAGTGACACTTTAATAAGTAGGGGAGTCTTTTCATCCCCTGCTTATTGTTAGTGGAACCAATCGGGTATTTAAGGGCAGTTTGCTTTCAGACTGACTTCTTAGGTTTACTGCCCGTTAATACGGGGTAAAGTGAAACTTTAATAGGTGGGGGGATTTTTTATCTCCCGCTTATTACTAGTTTTCACCAATTGAGCATTTATTGTTTGTGTTCATGCGGATAAAATGAAACTTTTGAACTATAGAAAGGATCGTTATTTGTGAAACAAGTGAAGTTTATACATGCGGCTGATTTGCATTTGGATAGTCCGTTTAAAGGGATGGAAATGAATGTACCGCAGTCTGTTTGGGAGAGAATGAAGCAAAGTACGTTTGAATCGTTCGAGCGTATTGTTGATAAAGCGATTCAAGAGCGCGTTGATTTCGTATTACTAGTGGGGGATTTGTATGATGCGGAGACGAGAAGTTTGAGAGCGCAAGTGTTTGTGCGTGAGCAAATGAAGAGACTTTCGCAGTACGATATTCCCGTTTTTATTATTCACGGTAACCATGATCATTTAGGGGGAAGCTGGGCAGCGATTGAGTTTCCGGAAAATGTTCATGTGTTTACCGAGCCTTATGTGGAAGAGAAGTCATTTTATAAAAATGGTGAGCTGTTAGCTTCTATTTACGGGTTTAGTTATTTGCAGCAAGCGGTAACGGATAATATGACAGCGCAGTATACGAAAATGAGTGATGCGCCTTTTCATATTGGCATGCTTCACGGAAGTGTGGAAGGGGATGCAGAGCATAATCGCTATGCACCGTTTCAAATTCGTGAGCTGAAGGAAAAGCAGTTTGATTATTGGGCTCTTGGCCATATACATAAACGTGAAATTTTATCAGAAGAGCCTTATATTATTTATCCAGGCAATATACAAGGGCGTCATCGTAAGGAAATGGGCGAGAAGGGTGCGTACCTTATTGAACTTACGAAACAAGGATCGCATTGTTCATTTTTCCATACGGCGGATGTTGTATGGGATGAAATTGAAGTGAATATTGATGGACTTGAAACTGTTGATGAACTTATGACTGTCGTATCAAGTGCGATGAATGATTGCCGAAGAGAAGAAGAAGGGACGCTTTTAACTGTCGTATTTACAGGACAGGGGCCACTTTCTCCGTATTTACGTGATGAAAAACGTGTGGAAGAAATTTTTCATATTTTAGCAGCTGGAGAAGAGCGAAAAGACTTTGTATATGCGATGAAGTGGAAAAATGAGACGGTTTCTTTTGCGGAAATTGAACATTTGAAAGAGGAAAATCATTTCGTCGGTAGTGTGCTAAAAGAGTTAGAAGCTTTTACAAATATGGACGGAGTGTTGCGCACCATTTGGACATCTCCTGTAGCGCGTAATAGCATTGAAGCTTTTACGGAAGAAGAGAAGAAAGAGATTCAAAAGGAAGCGGAAAATATTATTTTAGAGCAATTATTCCAGCAAGAGAGGGATAAGAAATGAGAATTGAAAAACTCCATATTTATGGGTACGGAAAATTAGAAAATGTGGAAATGGATCTTTCATTGCTGACGGTGCTATACGGTGAAAATGAAGCGGGGAAATCGACAATTCGCTCGTTTATGAAAAGTATTTTATTCGGTTTTCCAACGAGAGGACAGCGCCGTTATGAACCGAAAGAAGGCGGAAAGTATGGCGGAGCAGTTACTGTTCAAACAGAAAAGTACGGCCGTTTAAAAATTGAAAGATTGCCAAAGACGGCAGTAGGCGCGGTGACCGTTTATTTTGAAGACGGGAAAACTGGCGGCGAAGATATTTTAAACGATATATTAAGCGGTGTGAATGAAAGCTTATTTGATTCTGTTTTTTCATTTGATATGCATGGTTTGCAAAATATTCATCAACTCGGCGAAGCGGATATCGGTAATTATTTATTTTCGGCAAGCGCAGTCGGAAGCGATGCGTTATTGCAGTTAGATAAAAAATTAGAAAAAGAAATGAATCAGCGTTTTAAGCCGAGTGGTCGTAATCCTGAAATTAACGTGTCACTGCAAGAGATGAAGAAAATTGAGGGAAAGATGAAAGAGTGGCAAGGGAAGATTGGCACGCATGAAAAACAGGTCGAACAGTTAAAAGAAAGTGAAGAGAAACTTGCTTCTGTTCGTGCGGAAAAAGAGTCAGCCGAAAGACGAAAGCAAGACTATGAAATATTAGCGGCGCTTGAGCCTCTCGTTATTGAAAAGAGTGCACACGAGAAAGTGTTAGAAAACGAGAACGGGCAGTTTCCTGTAAACGGAATGGCGCGCTATGAGGCGGTAAAGGCAAAGATAGAACCGCTCCAAGTACAAGTAGATTCACTTCAAAAAAAGATAGAAACAGTGCAATCAGAAATTGATTCCACAGAAATAGATGAAGCATTTTTACAAAAAGAAAGTTACGTAGAAGAACTTCGTATGCAGCATTTGTCTTACGAAAACGCACGCCAAGAAATGCGTGATATGACAGGAAGTATTGCGAATATAAAAGAAGAAATCGCAGAGCTAGAGCAACAAATTGGCGCTACTTTTGAACAAGAGACTGTTCTTTCATTTGATATAAGTTTAGCGACGAAAGAGCTAATTACACAAACAGTGCAAAAAGCGCGCGAATTAGAAACGCAAAAAGCACAGCTCGATGATCGCTTCAAAGTAGCACAAGAGCAGTTAGAAGAACAAGAAGAAAATATAAGACAGATTAAGAAACAAATGTTAGCGGATGAAGAGCGAAATGCGTTAGCTGAGAAAGAAAAATCGTTCCAAGATGCGGCGTTTATCGGTATGGGCGCAGAGAGAATGAAGCGTAAATATGAGGAAAAAGCAGGAGCGGCTATGCAAAAGAAAAAACAGTGGCAAAGAGTTTGTCTCCTGTTACTTCTTATTAACACGCTTGTTTTATTCACGAGTTTATTTATAGATAACCGCCCACTTTTATTTATGAGTGTCATTGTTTTTGTAGGGATTGTCCTTGCTCTCGTTTTATATAAAGATCCATCAAGCGGATTACAAGAAGAGCTTCTTACGCTTCAGCAAAGTGCTGGAGGTCGCCAAAGTGAAGAAGCGATGTCCGTTCGCTATCAGTTAGAAAAGGATGAAGAGATTCGTAAGTTATTTGAGCGCGAGTCATATAAGTTACAGCAAATGGAACGTGCTTATGATAAAGTCGTTTCATCGTATGAAGAATGGGAGCGAGAAACTTTCCAAATAGGAGAACAAGTAGATGCGTATAAAACGCGCTATATGTTTCCAGAATTTTATACGTATGCGCATATATTGCCAGCGTTTGAGCGTATTGAAAAAATGCAGCAATTATATCGTGAGCTAGATAAACGAGGCGCGCGAAAATCTTCATTATATGAAATGATTTCGCAATTTGAACATAAACTAGAAACTGTTATCGGTAGTGCAGAGTATAGTAATTTGCACGAGGCACAAATTCGTATGCAAAATGAGAAAGAAAAGCGTCAAACTTGTAAGCAGCTGAAAGAAAAACTGGCGGAATGGCAAGAAGAATATGAGTTCATACAACAGCAATTGAAACAACTTTTAGTAGAGCGAGACGGTTTATGGCATATCGCAGAGTCTACAAATGAAGAGATGTTTTTAGAAGCAGGTAAATGGGCAGAAAAACGTGAAGATGCGGATAAGCAAGTGGGGCGTTTATTACCGCAAATTGATCTGTTGGAACAGCGGTTAACGAGCTTATCATTAGCTGAACATTATGAAGCTGACGGCTATGAAGAGAAATTAAAGCAAGAAATGACATCCGCGAAAAACTGTCTGACGAAAGAGAAAGAACTGACGGAGCGTATTGCGAAACACCGTATGGAAATTGCGAATTTAGAAGAAGGTAGTACGTACGGTGATTTAATGCATGAATGGGAAATGAAAAAAGCGCAAGTACGTGAACAAGTGAAGAAGTGGGCTGCATATGCAGCGGCAAAGACAGTATTAACGAAAACGAAGCAATATTATCATGAAGTGCATCTTCCGCGTATTTTACAAAAATCAGAAGAGTATTTCGTCTATTTAACAGGCGGACGATATAGTAAAATCTTTTCACCGTCAGAGGCGGAGCCGTTCATTGTTGAACGTAACGATGGTATGCGTTTTTACAGTCATGAACTAAGCCAAGCGACAGCGGAGCAGCTATATTTATCGTTACGGTTTGCACTAGCGAAAACGTTTGAGCATGATTATCCATTTATTATTGACGATAGTTTCGTGCATTTTGATGCGATAAGGACGAATCGAACGATTGAACTTATAAAGGAAATTGCGAAAGATAGACAAGTTATCTTCTTTACATGTCATGCGCATTTACTCGCGTATTTTACAGAAAATGAGATTATAAAATTAACGCATAAGCGTAAAGAAAATGAGTTGTAGTATGCTATACTAAAAGTAATTGATTTGGTGGAGGAATTCGAATGAAAAAGAAAATTGCAGAATATGAAGTTGGTGAACAAGTCGATGTTTTCTTGTTAATTAAAACAGCGACAAAAGGTCTCGCAAGCAATGGGAAACCGTTTTTAACAGTAATCTTACAAGACCCAAGTGGAGATATTGAAGCGAAGCTATGGGATGTATCACCAGAAGTTGAAAAACAATATGTAGCAGAAACAATCGTTAAAGTAGCTGGAGATATTCTAAACTATAAAGGACGTATTCAATTACGTGTGAAACAAATCCGTGTTGCGAATGAAAATGAGGTAACAGATATCTCGGACTTCGTAGAAAAAGCACCAGTGAAAAAAGAAGATATGGTTGAAAAAATTACGCAATACATATTTGAAATGAGAAACCCGAACATTCAGCGTCTAACAAGACATTTGTTAAATAAGCACCAAAACGAATTTTTAGAATATCCAGCAGCGACGAAAAATCATCACGAATTCGTATCCGGACTAGCTTACCATGTCGTATCGATGTTAGATTTAGCGAAAGCTATTGCTACGCTATACCCATCGTTAGATAAAGATTTACTATATGCAGGCGTTATTTTACACGACCTTGGTAAAGTATTCGAACTATCTGGCCCGATTTCTACAACGTATACGTTAGAAGGAAATTTACTAGGTCACATTTCTATCATGGTAAACGAAATTGGGAAAGCAGCAGACGAATTGCAAATTGATGCAGAAGAAGTGTTGATCCTTCAGCACATCGTTCTTTCTCACCACGGAAAAGCAGAGTGGGGTAGCCCAAAACCACCATTAGTAAAAGAAGCAGAAATTCTGCACTACATCGATAACTTAGATGCAAAAATGAATATGATGGACCGTGCATTAGGACGCACAAAACCAGGCGAATACACAGAACGTGTCTTTGCGCTTGATAATCGTTCGTTCTATAAGCCAACTTTCCATAATTAAGATTGTGAATAGAATGGCCTCATTAAGTGTTAAAAGCTTAGTGGGGCTGTTTTTTTATTAAAAATGAAATGAAAAAGTTAAAAGGAAATAATTGAAGAAGAATCATTGAAAAGGGTAGGTTCTAAACATGCGAAAAAATGAGTTAGAACAGAAATTATTACAAGAAGAGGTGCCAAAGGATTTATATAGTTTAAAGGGTGGATTACCAAACGAATCGTATTGTTTAAATGAACAGAATAGAGTATGGGAAGTATATTATAGTGAGCGAGGAACAAAGAGTAATCTTAAGACATTTAATTCTGAGACAGAAGCATGTGAATACTTCTATACTAGTTTAATTGAGATGTTAAAAGGAATGGGTGTAATTTAAACCTGAAATAAAAGGGCATTTCCGTTTGGGGATGCTCTTTTATTTTATTAACTTTATTTCACATACACATAGGTTCTATTTGCAATTAAGCAGATTTTATTTTACATACACATTATTATACTAATCTAAAGTTTCTGTATTTACATTTTTTCTTTTTATCTCATAATTTTAATTGGGGAAAGGGAGGAAAGAAATGGTTCAAATCAAAGTGACACCTGAAATACTAGAAGAAGTTGCTAATCGTGCAAGTAATACCCGAATCGCATTAGAATCTATACATAATAATTTATGTAATGAAATTGATCATTTGTGTTTTCAATGGATTGGTGCCTCTAATCAACAATTCGTTCAAATGTTCAATGATGCGAGACCGAAAGCTTTTACATCTATCAATTCTATTATACAAGTAGAAGAAGATTTGAAACGAATTGCTGAAAAATTCCGTAATGCAGATAATCAAGATGTTACATTGGAAGAAGGCGCAATGTGTGGTAAACCTTCTTCGGAGGAAAAAGGATTTGATGGTGGAAAATTAGCTCGTGACATAGCCGGAGAATTGACCGGTGAATATGATCTCAAACGTGTTTGGAATGGCGTAGATCCCTCGACAGGCGAGAAAATTTCATGGTTGGATCGAGTTGGAGCTGGTGGAATGATGGTTTTGGGTATTACACCAGTTGGAAAACTTGCTAAGGTTGCTAAAGGTGCTAAGATGACTGCCAAGGCTGTTGAAAGCGCTAAGGCCGCTGAAGCTGCTAAATCTATTAGGGCTGCTGAAAATTATAAAAACCATCTTGAAAGACAAGATAAAGTATTATCTCGTAATGGTGCATATCGAAAAGTGAAACGTGATGCCGGAATTCCTAATTCTACTCCGCATCAAAAACCTGTTCATGTGTATGATGGAACAAGTGAAAATAGATGGGTAGAGGAATATACTAATTTTAAGGGTCAAAAAAGATTTATTGTTGAGCATCAAGAAGATAAAATGGGAAGAGGTCCTCATTTTCATATTGCAACAGATAGAAAAGGGAATCCGATGGATAAAGGAAGATATGATCAGCTTGACGGACATTATCCAGAAGATTTTGTGGGGTATAAAAAACAGGAAAAAAAATAAAAACTAAAGGTGTGAAAAAGTTTGAGTAATTTAAATAAAGGTCGCATGGAGATTCTTAAAAGAAAAGCTCGAAGAAAAGAACTTATAAATGAACTATCTAGTCTTGTTACTGTTTCTGAAGAATCATTTATGGATGCCGAAACAAATGATTTATTTTGTAAAGGATTATTTAGTAAGCTAGAAAAAGTTTCAGACAAAAAGAAAATTGGTGATACCAATTATAAAGAAAATAGAAAGCTCTCAATAGAGCTATTAAGTGAACTCATTAATACCATTAATTTCCCAGTTAACCAAGGGAGATTATTTTTCTTTACAGAATATGACCTTGAAGCAGTTGAGCTGAATATTGATGAAATATTTGATAATTTAGAGGATTTATCAATCAAATCAGGTTTTTTAATTGGCAGTGGAGATTTTGTATTAGTTGGTGATGATTTAGATTTCGGCTTATGTATTGAGAGAACGGAATATTATTATGAATTCAGTATGTGGGGATTAGCGAAAATTTAAAGTATGACAATAAACAAAACCACCTTTTTAATAGGTGGTTTTGTCTACTATTTCACATATAAATTGGCTTCATTTTCTGTTAGACAAGTTTTATTTTATATGTTCACATTTTTTATCTCATAATTTCAATTAGGAAAGGGAGGAAAAAACATGAAATATATGGCGTATGTAGAAAAAACCAATAAGCTAATGGAAGAGGAAGTTACAATAAATATTAACGGTATAGTGTTTACGGGATTCTCCACTGTTTGTCCATATAAAATTGAAGAGGGAAAAAGTTATCCTGTTATTCTCGACATTACAGTTTTCGATAATATTGAAATAAACGAAGGAATAGATGGAGTTAAAAGTTTAAAAAGGAGTGATAATTCTTTTAAGTATCGTATTAGTGGAATGTTAAATCATGGGTTTATTGATGCAGGGATTATTATTACAGACGAAGATGAAATATTCCCGGAACACAGTGAATACTTTAACAAGTATGTTGAAATTGAAGTTAATAGAATCAACATTGAATTTTTAAAAGAAGGCTAGTCATTTTCAAAAACTTCAAACTAGAAATCAGGAAATTATTTTTCTCAGACAACTCCAAACATGAAATTCAATATAAATAAGGGGGGCTTATTTATGGCAATATGTTTATTAATGACTAAAGAATTTGAGGATGAAGAGATAGTTGTTTATCAATACTATCCTTCTGAATCACCCGCTAAAATAGGTAAGATGCACTATAATAAAAAGGAACGAATGTTTTATGACGTAGAGCAAGCTCCAGTGGATTCATTAAATATGAGAGAACATTATTTTAATTGTGCGTGTATTATGATTGTGCGATGTCTTAGAAAGAACGAGGAATTTTCAGATAGCATGGCATATCAAGCATAATTAAAAGAACATAAAAAATGCACCTCCAATTGTTAATTGTGTCTAACAATTGGGGTGCACATCAAACAGGACGGCTCTTATTTTACTTAACCTCATACTACCAACCTCTACGATCAAGGTATCCTTTCATTCCATTTGGCATCCTATTCTTAGTGATGGTAATCGTATTTTTTATCTTTCGCCGTATACGGAATAAGAAGCAGACAATGCATCATATATATTTGAAACAAAAAGAAGTACGAAAACTTGGAGAAGATGCAGAATAAGAAGACCAAGATAGCTTAATACTGCCAGCGGAAGAAGCAAGAGCAACGCTAATAAAATGGGAGCTAACATTATCGAGGTTTGAAAAGAGAAGGTTCAACAATGGTTTTCCCGTATTCATAAGAACAGTGATATTATTCCAATTCATGAGAAAGTTAGATATGGAGAAGAAACTGCTTCAAATGAGGAGTTACAGCTGATGCGGAAGTGGATACATGAAAACGTAAGGAAAAGTTTATAAAAATGGCCTTAGCGTTGTAAATCCACATTTTTATAACGCTATCCTATATAGAAATTCACCATTCTCCAGTCTAAAATGTTATGCAATAAAAAATGTCTCGAATTTGAGATATCTCACTTGCTTTTTAATCACTTGAGGTGTAAAGTGATAGTAACGAAAGCGATTGAGTCATATGAAAAACATACACTCAGTTGCTTTTGATTAAAAAAACAAAGTAACTTATTCAGTAAAAACTAAGATGAATTTACAAAAACATAATGAGAATAAATTGAAAAGCTAAAAACCATATTACTTGTGGGAAATGTTATTTTTTTTAGTTATCACTTGACTAGTAAAACGAAACGGAGGAATAAACAATGTATGAAATTAAAGGGCATCATCACATTTCAATGGTTACGAAAAATGCAAATGAAAATAATCACTTTTATAAAAACGTGCTTGGTTTACGTCGCGTGAAAATGACAGTAAACCAAGATGATCCATCAATGTATCACTTATTTTATGGAGATAAAACAGGAAGTCCAGGTACGGAGCTATCGTTTTTTGAAATTCCTTTAGTAGGAAAAACATATCGCGGTACAAATGCAATTACTCGAATTGGATTACTCGTTCCGTCAGAGGATAGCTTGCATTACTGGAAAGCACGATTTGAGAAATTTGGTGTAAAACATAGTGAAATTACAACATATGCAAATCGTACTGCTTTGAAATTTGAGGATGCTGAAGGTCTTCGTCTTGTACTACTCGTTTCAAACGGAGAAAAAGTAGAGCATTGGGAAACTTGGGAGAAATCAGAAGTTCCTGCTGAACATCAAATTCAAGGAATGGGTTCTGTGGAAATGACAGTTCGTAGACTTGATAAAATGGCGAGTACACTTACAGAGATGTTTGGTTATACAGAGGTTAGCCGCAGCGAAGAGGAAGCAATTTTTCAGTCCATTAAAGGAGAAGCTTTTGGAGAAATCGTTGTGAAATATTTAGATGGTCCTACTGAAAAGCCGGGCCGCGGTAGCATTCACCATTTAGCAATTCGTGTGAAAAATGATGCAGAGCTCGCTTATTGGGAAGAACAGGTGAAACTAAGAGGTTTCCATTCTTCAGGAATCATCGACCGTTTCTATTTTAAAAGCTTATATTTCCGTGAATCAAACGGAATTCTATTTGAAATTGCGACAGATGGCCCAGGTTTTATGGGAGATGAGCCATACGAAACACTTGGAGAAAAATTATCTTTACCTCCATTCCTAGAGCCAAAACGTGAAGAAATCGAAAAATTAGTTCGTCCGATTGATACAGTGAGAAGTACGAAGGAATTTATTAAAGAGTAAAAATAGAGATAATAAGTAGAAGAGCAAGTAGTTTTAGCGGATCGCTGGAATTGCTTGCTTTTTTGTTTGGTATATAAAGTGTTCTTATAAATGTTTGGTGTAATTAATTTGAAGTGATGTCCCTCTGATTTCTTCTTATCACTTTTCTTTAAATCGAATTTGTATTTAAATATATATTCATCTTTTTATTTCATAAATCCTTTTGGATCATTAATGGAATTTAGCTACCGATAAGTAAGGGTGTATGAACTAACTCTGTATAGGCTATTCCCATTAATCATAGACATTTCTAAGGTGCTATTTATGTAAAGTAAAAGTATGATAAAGCGTTATTAGCAAAAATATATTAAATGATTCATCATACAATTCTATGGTATGAAAACGCGAATTTTATACACTTAGACATTTTCTAACAATGAAATCTCATCTTTGTTACTGTAAAAAACAACTAGCCCCCACAAGAGGTGTTAGTTAACGTAAAATTCGCTATCGTTAGTTAATCTTTTTTGCTTTATAGATTTGGAATTACTCCTACTTTGACCAGCCTCTCTCCCTCTTCTTGATGAATTGAAAAACATAACATATAACAAATGTATTTAGAAGGCTATTAAAAGTCCTCTAGATTGTTTAGCTGGAGGACTTTCGTGTTCACATAATTTTCGTTCTCGGAAGTTCTACACTGTATGTTCGGGATGGAAATCTAATGAGTTAGTTCAGATTACGAAGGTCAGGCGTAGTGTTTTAATATAGAGTTGGAGTCGGAGGAGAACAATGGAAAGAAACAATATCGTTTATGGCAACCGAATAATGATTCCATCTTCCGCCGAAAAACCTATAGCCATAAATTCTTTCGTGCCCAACAGTCGTCAAAAAAAACCAGAAATTGTCGCCGTTTCTAAGCCGCAGATACGTAAATCGAAATAAACAATTTTGAAGACCCCAAGGACTCTGGGCATAGAGTGGCATTTGTCGTATATATACCATGATTCGAGGTTCACTCCTTATTGAAATTAGACTTATAACTAATTTTATGCTCAGGGTTAAAGCTTAGATTGGATGTATGCCTAGTAGCCTACTTAAATTCAATTTTGAATGTATATAGTATACATAACGCATCATTATCGGTAGCAAGAAAAAGGCGGATTCCTTGTGAGAGTGGGGATCTGCCTTTTTCTTTTTCTATGACTCTATTCATTTTTTTATACATTCCTATCCTGGCGTGGGTTTTTTCCGAAATGCTGGTGGATTTGCTTTATTAGTTGTATGGTTTATTTTATTAATCATCATTGGAGCTGCTTGCTTCTGCTAAAAAACTATTGGAAAAGACACTCTTATATGGGTGTTTTTACTTTATAAAATTCACATAAATCTGTCCTTATAGGGAAAAATATGTAAGGTATTGTGCTGGAAAGCACTTGCCTATTCTAAATAAGGAGTGAGATGAATGGCTGATAAAAATGAACGTAACCGTGTCGATAATGATGCTGGCGAAGCGGTAGGAACTGGTGTCGGCGCTGTCGCTGGAGCTGCTTTGGGTTCTGTTCTTGGTCCACTTGGTACCGTTGCAGGAGCTGTTGCAGGAGGAGCAATGGGTAACGTAGTCGGCGAAGGTGCCGATGAGGCTAATGACAGTGTTGCGAACCGAGAAGATTAGACTTTAACCAAAGTGATACTGAATGAATTGGATTCCCAAAAAGGGAGTCCTTTTTTTATTAAGTTAATTCAGCTTGTTTAGGTAAATTCCCAGTGGAATTGTGAATCAATTCACTTAAAGTAACGGGTGCGTTAGTTCACCAAGCTATAAGCAGCAATCATAATCATTTTCTTGATCTTCCGCAATCGGGCGCTTTAATGGAGAAAAGATCACAAAAATGATCAAACTTTATTTCAAAGCTACAGTATTTATTATTTCTGGTATTAAAGTCGCATTAACATACATATACAATTCCAATAAGTAATACAATTAAACTAGATTAGCAAATCAAGGAAGGCGCCTTAGGGAGTCTTTTTTTTATTTCTAAAAGGACCTGCTCAATTCATGCGTAAAAAACATAAAGTAAAATGAATCCGTTAAAATACATGAGTGAACCTTAGTTTTCCCCTCCCATTAAAGGAGGAACTATTATGGGCTTTGGTGGTAGTTGCAGTAGTTGTGGTGGCGGCTTTGCTTTATTAGTTGTATTATTTATTCTATTAATCATAGTTGGAGCTTCTTGCTTCTGCTAAAAAAACTATCGGAAAAGACACTCATATATGAGTGTCTTTTCTTTATGGGGTACTGACCCATACCTATCAGGCTAAGATTTTAAGACACCCCATCGCCATCAAGCTAAAAAATTGTATCCATAAAACGAAAAAAACGCTATTCTTTTTGGTATGAATTTATCGATTTCTGATGAATTACAATTGTTTTCTAAAGAATTACAGCAACATATGCCACAACATGCTCTGGATCAGTTAGCTAGAAAAGTTGGATTTGTTCAACGAAAAAGTAAATATCGTGCACAAGACTTAGTGGTCAATTTTTACATGTTTATGTAGGTTCGGGAAAGCAAAATGATAAAATTTATGGTTCTACTTGCTTATCGTCTCTTCAACCGCACGATGTATGTATACGTGATCTAGGATATTCTACATACGATAGACGAGTGTGGTGCTTATTTTATTCCTTACGATGGCAAGTTGAACTTATCTTTAAAACTTGGAAATCATTTTTTCGTATTCATCATTGTAATTCTGTAAAATTAGAACGACTAGAATGTCACTTATACGGACAATTAATTAGCATCCTTCTTTGTTCCTCCACCATGTTTCAAATGCACCGATTACTCCTCATCAAGAAGAAACGAGAATCAAGCGAATATAAAGCGATTTATATGATAAAAGATTATTTTCCACTTATTTATCAATCTCTACAAAAAGAGACGCAAAAATTAACAAAGATATTGTCTCGGCTGTTTAATCTTTTACAGAAAAACGGACGAAAATCCCATAGGTATGAGAAGAAAACAGTCTTTGATATTTTAGGCGTCGTATATAACTTTTCTATGTCTCACAATCATGTAGTGTAATCCAAAAAATTGAAACCTGATAGGGTTTATTTGGTATGCACATCTTTAAAGAACTTACACTAGATCTTTAGAAAAAAGAAAAAATCTCACATGAAATTAAACTTATATAAGCTTAGCTTGATAGCGATGTGGTGGTACCCCTAATAGTTTTATAGACAGCTGATTATTTTATTCGATTTATAATCCTTTGTTTAGTTGATTATTCTTATTTTTAAGTTCCTTGATGCTTCATCTCTGCTATGGGCTACGTCCTCCTCTAAAACCAATTAACACCTTATATAATTCCTCTGTTTTAAACTCTTTCGCGTATAGTATGTAGTCTTTTGTTTTTAACTAATTTATTCTAAAAAGACTACGGAAATTTTAAAAGCTCAAACAAACATAACCCCGTTCTAAAGTTAGAATGGGGTTAAAAATATAATAATAAAGTCGCTTAAAAATCTAAGTTTTATTCAACAATAGCGCCCTTTTATTGAATAAGAATTTTCTTCAAATATTTTTACTTCAGCAATGTATATTTCAGTAAAGGCTTTTTATAAAACGTCATTTACTTATTTGTTATTGAGTTGTTCCGCCAAACCGATTAGAAGTCCTTCGACTCCACGAATATAGCAGAGCTTATACGAGTCCTCGTACTGAACCACTTCGCCAACGAGCTGAGCACCATGCTTAGTGAGTCTGGATACCATTTCGTCAATGTCTTCAACGGTGAACATGACGCGTAGATAACCGAGGGCGTTTACAGGAGCAGTCCGATGATCTGCTATAGTAGGTGGTGTGAGAAATCGCGAAAGTTCAAGTCGACTGTGGCCATCTGGAGTAACCATCACAGCAATCTCTACGCACTGAGAACCGAGTCCCGTGACGCGACCAGACCATTCACCTTCGACAGTTGTTCGCCCTTCGAGGTTCAAGCCAATCTCCTCGAAGAAAGAGATTGCGTCATCAAGGGATTCTACAACGATGCCAACATTGTCCATTCTTAGTAAGTTGTTTTTTGCCATAGTCTTATCTCCTTATTTGTAAAAATTTATCCCGCTATTTGTGGGAGTTTTACTGTCCATAAACGCCCGATTGGTGTGGGCTAATAATCAGTGGGGGATGAACAAAAATCCCACCTTTAACTGAAGTTATAATTAATATTATACCATTAAAAAATCCCCTTATAGTAGACGGGAAAAGAAAGCACATTAACCTGTTTACTTACTATGGAGGGGATTTTTCTATGGGCAAAATTAGAGTAGCTTACGATGTAGAATGTAAGAAAAAAGCTAGTTGAAATCATACATGTAAAGAAAATAATTGACTTACTTTAAATGTGTAACTATAATAGTTACAAAATAACCATCAGTAATGGGAATGAGTAATATTTTTTTAATATAATTGTAACTACTATGGTTACAATTAAAAAGAGAACATAAAACAACCAAAAAATGTAAAACCTTTAAATAGCAATGTGAGAAAGGAGACGGGAATTTTGAAACGGTTTAAGTTTTATATGATTAGCGGTATTGTTCTTGTTGTATTAGTAGTATGTAACTTCGTTGATAAGCCGATTGCGAAGGTTGAAGAAGTGAAAGATACTGTTATGATGAAGTTCAATACGAAAGAGAAGATGGCGCAAATCGATGGGCAGACGATTTATTTTAAGCAACTTGGTGAGGGAAAACCGCCCTTACTTATGCTTCACGGATTTGGCGGTTCTTCAGATGGGTTTAGTGATATTTATCCGGAACTCGCACGAGACCATACGATTATCGCTGTTGATATTTTAGGATTTGGACGATCTTCTAAGCCGATCGATTTTCAGTATTCGTTTCCTGCGCAAGTGAATTTATATTATAAGTTAATGAAGAAACTTGGATATGATCAGTTTGCGGTACTTGGTCATTCGATGGGGGGAGAGATGTCCCTTAATTTAGCGTATCTATATCCGGACGCGGTTACCCATCTCATTTTAGCGGATTCTACAGGGATTGAATCTTTTCAGCAAAAAGAAAGTTATGAAATGCCGCCACTATCGACAGACTTACAAACTGTAACAGAGATTACGGATTATAATAAAAATGCAGTGAAAAATAGCCGCAACGATAAAGAGCATTATGATCAGCTTACGAAAATGAGAGAGCGCCGCATTGCGATGGAAGCGGATAAAATTAAGGTGCCGACTTTAATTATTTGGGGTAGGCACGATAAGAGTGTTTCTTGGGAAAATGGTGAACTGTATCATCAGTTATTTGCAAATAGCACGTTTCATATTATTGAAAAAGGATACCACGCACCGTTTCGTCAGGAGCCAATCGAGTTTATGGAATATGTACAAGCGTTCTTCGCGGAGAATCCACAATGAAATTTTAAGCATAAATCCACTTCTTTCCTCATAGAGTGAAACTAATAAGGCTTGTCTAAGGAAAGGAATGAAGTGATTTGGAAACTTTACCATGGTGGATTTATCTTGTGATCATTGGGATTGTACTAAGTGGCTACATGGTTTTATATACTTCAAAAAAAGAGCAAGAGATGGATAATGAGTTTATCGAAAAAGAAGGCGAAGTTTATATGAAGCGCTTAGAAGAAGAGCGAGAGAAACGTAATCAGGATAGTGATAAGGATTCGGTTTTGCTTTAATAGAAAAGGTTTGAAGAAGAGGGATGTATGTTATTTCTCTTCTTTTTTGTTGTATGAAATATTTGTATAAGAAAAAAGTATATGTTTCGCTTATTAGCTGTCATTTTAAAATTGAAGACTTACTAAATGAAAAGGTAATTGATTTTTTCTAGAGGGCACTATACATTAAAATTATTAAATATATAATTTTAACGTTGTTCGGAGGGGTGAGAACTAACATGAATACAGAAAAATTTCAAACCTATGTATCGTTGTCAACAAAAGACTGGAGTGCTGAAACGTTTGTAAGAACTCTAGAAGAGATTGTAGCTTCGGCAAAAGAATATGAAAATGATTATATTGAAATCCATCAAGTTTTAGAAATGGTAGTAACAGAAGTTGAAGTTGAGTACGTAATCATTCTAAATCACACAAGAAACTTAGATGATTTGGGGAAATACCTTAAATCATAATTTCTAAATACGGTTTATAAAAAAGGAATGCCGTTCTATTTGAATAGAATAGGCATTCTTTTTTTATCCCTGCTAAAAATGGAGATATTAATATTGCTACTTTAAAAAGGACGTAATCAGGATTCAGTTTTATTATAATTACGGGAAAGTGGATAGCATGTTGTTATCCACTCTTTTATTTCTTGAAATATATCAACGATTTTTTTAATATATCGACTTACCCGCAGAAAGCGACAATGTTAAGAGATACGATTATTGTTCGGGAAATTATTATACAAGAAAAGTATATGAAATCTACATACTACATAGCCCCATTTTAAGCTGTAACGTACAAGTTGCACAGGTTATGCAACGATAACTCGCTTTACTCTTCATCATTTATTTGACCATAATGGGCATAGAGAGGTGATAAACACAGTATGATTTTTAGTGAGCGTTTAAAAGAAGAAAGGGAAAAAAGAAATTGGTCGCAAAATGATTTAGCTGAAAAAATTCATGTAAGTAGGCAATCTGTTTCGAAATGGGAGACGGGAAAGAACTATCCAAGCATTGAAATTATTATTCATTTAAGTGATCTGTTCGGTATTACAATTGATGAGTTATTGAGGAGTGATCAAGAGTTGACGCAGAAAGTAATAGAAGATAGTAAACAATTAGCGCATCCAAAATGGAAGGTGTTCTTTGATGGTCTATTCATGCTAGGGGTATTTTTGTTTGTTACAAAAATCGGTATATGGATGTTAAATAAGTTTGCCGGAGCGAGCATTACACTTGTAGCGGATGCACCATATGTAATGAATTTTTTACCCCTCATATTAATGGTTATAGGTGGTACGGTTTCTGATAAGTTGAAGAAAATATATAGATAAGAGAAAGATTTGTAAGAAATCCCCTACACTAGCTGTTCTTTTCACTTAAATTGTGTACTATAAAGGATAGGATGACATAAAGAAGGGGACATTTAGAATGGAATTTCATGAGCAAAAGATTTTGCCGGCAGTGAGGCAAATTAAAGATTTAGAAAAGCTATTACATAGTTCGTATGAGTATATTGTTATTTTAGATATTCATGTCGGTCAATTGAAGAGTGTTATATCACTTGCGAAGCAGCATAATAAAAAAGTATTTTTACATGTTGATTTGATCCATGGCTTGCAGAGTGATGGGCATGCGACGGAGTTTTTATGCCAAGAATATAAACCGTACGGGTTATTATCGACAAAGGCGAGCGTAATTATGAAGGCGAAGCAAAAGGGTGTCGTCTCCATTCAACGTATCTTCTTAATTGATTCTAGCGCGATGGAAAAGAGCTGTAATTTGCTAGAAAAGACGAAGCCGGATTATATAGAGGTGCTTCCTGGTGCGTTAACGGATGTGATTGCTGAAGTGAAAGAGCGTACAGGTGTACCGATTTTAGCGGGTGGTTTCATTCGTACTGTGGAGGATGTTGAAAGAGCGTTAAATGCTGGTGCGACAGCAATTACGACATCGAAGAAAGAACTATGGAAACATTACCAGCAAAAGTGACGAAAATGTGAAAAAATTCTGTTGACACCGCTTTCACGAAAGGTTAACATTATAGACAAGTTAATAAACGTGACGGAGAAAAGAAGAGATCCACATTTTATTGTTTCTATATACTTTTATATAGAGGCATGTAAGCTGTGGATCTTTTTCTTTTGAAAAAAACGAATGGCCATTCATTTTACCTCTATCACTTTTGAAAGCGTTTAAATTGATTGCGGAGGGATACTATGTCAGCATTTTTAGGAGAGTTAATAGGGACAGCGTTGTTAATCTTACTTGGTGGCGGCGTTTGCGCTGGTGTAAGTTTAAAGAAGTCGTTTGCGAAAGATTCTGGTTGGATTGTAATTACGATGGGCTGGGGGTTAGCGGTAGCAGTTGCAGCGTATGCAGTTGGATCAATTAGTGGGGCACATTTGAATCCAGCTTTAACGATAGGACTTGCTTTTAAGGGAGCGTTCCCATGGAGTGACGTACCAATGTATATCGCAGCACAAATGATTGGGGCAATTATCGGGGCAGTTCTTGTATATTTACATTACTTACCACACTGGAAAGAAACAGAAGATCCAGGAACAAAGTTAGGTGTATTTGCAACAGGTCCAGCAATTCCGAACACATTTACAAACCTTTTAAGTGAAATGATTGGAACATTCGTTTTAGTATTTGGTATATTAGCAATTGGAGCAAATAAATTTGCAGATGGTTTAAATCCATTTATCGTAGGTTTCTTAATTGTAAGTATTGGTTTATCATTAGGTGGAACAACAGGATACGC